>TARA_R110002073_G_scaffold147687_2_pt1 | contig 128716 bp, 111 predicted proteins | sample TARA_R110002073 | Tara Oceans TARA_R110002073 (sample SAMEA4397174) | marine metagenome | biome: Polar Biome; feature: [DCM] deep chlorophyll maximum layer (ENVO:01000326); material: water (ENVO:00002006), including particulate matter (ENVO:01000060) such as... | depth 40 m
TTTGTGCGGGTACGCGGGTCAGAATCGTTCGGTTGGACGATTGTTGATTGGAACTGGGTGTTGATATTTGGGAGTCTTTGTTGATCGATTGATGCGATCTGGATCCAGCAGCACATGATTTGTCGAACCTTGTGAGGGGTTTGATGGGTCAAGACTGGTTTGTTAGTCTTTGTGTGGCTAGACTTTGGCATCGGCCGGCAATCGGGGCATACCACAATTTATAGAGTTCTTCACAAGCGAGCTGTCATCCAGACGGCGTGTGTGTGTCGAGAACCAAAACGAGGTGATGGATGGCAGCGACCAAAGTGCGCCAAATGGAGCGCGAGCGATTGGTTCGGAGTTTCGCTAAACGAGGCGATGCAACGGAAGTCCCAGATCTTTGGCAAGTACAGCAAGCCGCGTACAGCCGCTTTCTGCAAGTAGAAGAGAATCCTGAGGAGCGCGAGACCAAGTACGGTCTGGAATCGCTGCTGCGGGAAATTTTCCCAATTGAATCATACGACGAGACGATGAAGCTTGAGTATGTCAGCTACTCGCTCGACGAACCTCGTTACACCGCTGACGAATGTCGTCAGCTCCGCTTGACCTACGGGCACCCGTTCAAGCTGTGTCTCCGCTTGAAGCGCGAAACCCACGGCGATCTCCCAGAAGAAGATATCTACCTCGGAGAGTTCCCCATCATGATGGGTGGCGGTGAGTTCATCGTCAACGGTGCTGAGCGCGTCATCGTGTCCCAGCTCCATCGCTCACCAGGTGTGGACTTCTCAATCGTCTCATCTGAAGCAGACCGCCCGCTCCACTCAGCACGCATCATCCCAGAGCGTGGTTCATGGATCGAGCTTGAAGTGACCAAGAAAGATGTGCTCGCGATGCGCATCGATCAATCCACCAAGCTCGCGGCAACCACCTTCCTCCGCTGTCTCGACGAGTCCGTCGCATCCACCGATGCGATCATCGGCCTCTTCTACGAGGTCGCGGAAATCAAGGCAAAGGATGTCCACCCAGAAGATTGGGCCGCAGCATCAATTATCGACACTGAATCGGGTGAAGAACTCGTCCATGTCGGTTGTCAGGTTGGTGAAGAAGCCGCTGAGGCAATCAAAGCATCGGCGCTCAAGACCATCCGCGTGGTCCAGAACCCATCGGATTCGTTGATCCTCAACACGATCGCTGAAGAAAACCTTGAAGCATTCGACGAGGTCCCCAATGTGACCAGCGATTACGATCGCGCGATGCTCAAGATCTACTCGCGTCTGCGTCCGGGCAACCCGCCGCAGGTCGAGAAGGCGAAGCAACTCTTCCACGAGAAGTTCTTCGATGGCAACCGCTACCGTCTTGGCAGCGTCGGCCGATTCCGCATCAACCGCAAGTTTGATATGGACATCGATCCGGACCAACTCTTCTTGCTTGGTCTCGACTTCCTCAAAGTCATCCAGTACATGCTGGACCTCCGCTCGAACCGTTTGGATCCAGACACCGGTCGTCCAGTCGCGTTGATCGACGATATCGATCACCTCGGCAACCGCCGTCTGCGCACGCTCGACGAACTCGCGGTCGAAGAAATCCGCAAGGGTCTTCTCAAGCTGCGCCGCACAGTGCAAGAACGCATGAGCGTCAAGGACCCAGAAGAAGTCGCGAAGATTGCTGACTTGGTCAACTCCAAGTCCATCAGCTCCGCGATCGACTTCTTCTTCGGTCGTTCTGAGCTCTCGCAGGTTGTCGACCAGACCAACCCGTTGTCCTCGCTCGTTCACGAGCGTCGTCTCTCGGCTCTTGGACCTGGTGGTCTCAACCGCAAGCGTGCAGGCTTCGAGGTTCGAGATGTGCACACCTCGCACTACGGGCGTGTGTGTCCGATTGAAACTCCGGAAGGGACCAACATCGGTCTTATCGTCTCGTTGGGTATCTACTCAACCGTCGACGAGTACGGGTTCCTCCGCACTCCATACCGCGAAGTCAAAGATGGCGCACTCACCGGCAAAATCGTCCAGCTCCGTGCGGACGAAGAAATCCGCTCGGTGCTCGCTCCTGCAGACGTTCTCAACCCAGAGGGTGAGTTCAAGGACAAGTATGTCCTCGCACGCATGGACGGCGAACTCGCTGAAGTGAAGCCGAAAGAAGTTAACTATGTCGATGTGTCTCCGAAGCAGCTCGTCGGTATCTCCGCTTCGTTGATTCCGTTCCTTGAGCATGACGATGCGAACCGTGCGCTCATGGGTTCTAACATGCAGCGCCAAGCGGTGCCGTTGATCCGTGTTGATCCGCCTTGCGTCGCAACCGGTATGGAGAAAGAAGTCGGTCGATACTCCGGCATGCTCGTGAAAGCGAAGCGTGGCGGTAAGGTCACCTATGTCGACTCCCAGCGTATCGTGATCGACAACGCGGACGAGTATGTCTTCCGTAAGTTTGTTGGTCTCAACGAACGGACCTGTCAGAACCAGAAGCCAATCGTAAAGAAAGGCCAAAGGGTCAAAGAAGGCGAGGTCATCGCAGACGGTGCGTCGACACAAAACGGCGAACTCGCGATCGGCAAGAACGCCCTCGTCGCGTTCAACACCTTTGACGGGTACAACTTCGAAGATGCGATCGTCATCTCCGAGCGTCTTGTGAAGGATGATGCGTTCACCAGCATCCACATCAACTCGTACGATGTTGAAGTCCGCGAAACCAAGCTCGGACGCGAAGAGTTCACACGCGACATCCCCAATGTTTCCGAACGCATGCTCCGCAATCTCGACGAGAACGGCATCATCCGTATCGGTGCAAAGGTTGGTCCAGGGGATATTCTGGTCGGTAAGGTTTCGCCAAAGAGCAAGACCGAATTGACACCAGAAGAAAAACTCCTCCACGCGATCTTCGGTCGTGCGGGTGAGGATGTGAAGAACGACTCCCTCGAAGTCAGTGCTGGAACATCCGGCATCGTCATCGGGACCAAGAAGTTCTCCCGCCGCGTTCACATGAACGAGGCGCAGAAGAAGGCACTCAAAGCTGAGATGTCGGCATACGAAGCTGAGCAAGACGCGCAAGCGATCAAGCTCTTCAAGGAGATGACCGAGGAGATCAACGAGATCGTTGGTACCGAAATGGTTGACCCGATGACCCGCCAGAAAGTCGGTGCTTCGGACATCCCTGAGGTAATCATCGAGCAGATCAAGACCTTCAATGCGAAGTGGATCAAGGGATCCAAAGAGCTTAAAGAGAAGGCTGAAGTCTCATACCGTCAGTACTGGCCTCGTATCGAAGCCGTCGAAGCGGAGAAGCAACGCAAGATCGCGCACATGAAGCGTGGCGACGAGCTTCCCAACGGCGTCCTCGAAATGGTCAAGGTCTACATCGCGTCCAAGCGGACCCTCTCCGCTGGTGACAAGATGGCGGGTCGTCACGGGAACAAGGGTGTGATCGCACGCGTGGTTCCTGAGGAAGACATGCCGTTCATGGACGACGGAACCCCCGTCGATGTGATGCTCAACCCACTGGGTGTGCCTTCGCGTATGAACGTGGGTCAGATTCTCGAAACCCACCTCGGCTGGGCAGCTCAAGTCCTCGGATTCCAAGCGGTCACCCCTGTATTCGACGGGTGTACCGAAGCGGAAATGATCGCGACCGTGAAGGAAGCGAATCAGTACTGCCGCGATCGCTGGGCGAAGTGCGAAGAAGAAGGCACCTGGCCTCACCACCGCGAGCTTCTCGCGGAGATGCCAGAAGGTGGCAAGATCCAGCTCTACGACGGACGCACAGGCGAGCCATTCAACCAACGCACGACAGTCGGGTTCATGTACCTGCTCAAGCTGCACCACTTGGTTGATGACAAGATCCACGCTCGTGCGACTGGTCCATACTCGCTCATCACCCAGCAGCCGCTCGGTGGTAAAGCACGGACCGGTGGTCAGCGCTTCGGTGAAATGGAAGTCTGGGCGCTCGAAGCGTACGGAGCTTCATACATTCTGCAGGAACTCCTGACAGTGAAGTCCGACGATGTCGAGGGTCGTACCAAGATTTATGAGTCGATGGTCAAGGGCACCAACAAACTCGAAGCCGGCATGCCGGTCGCGTTTGATGTGCTCTGCAACGAGCTCAAGGGCTTGGGCATGAACCTGACACTGGAGAAGAAGCAACTCGAAGGCGGGAGCCTGCTCTAAAGAGCATTCCCTGAAGCGGGCCTGAAACCCGCACGAATCGTGTTGTTTGAATAAGAACATTCACTCCTTGACGGGAGAAACTGATATGAGCGAAAGCGTCTTTGACCGAGTAAACGACTTCTCGAGTGTGAAAATCACCCTCGCTTCCCCAAACGACATCCGTGCGTGGTCGTATGGTGAAGTGAAGAAGCCTGAGACTATTAACTACCGTACATACCGTCCTGAAAAGGACGGCTTGTTCTGCGAGCGGATCTTCGGCCCTGAGCGTGACTACGAATGCTCTTGCGGCAAGTACAAGGGCACCAAGTACAAGGGGTACATCTGTGACCGTTGTGGTGTCAAAGTGACCCACTCCCGCGTCCGCCGCAAGCGGATGGGGCACATCAACCTCGCATCTCCAGGTGTCCACATCTGGTTCTTCAAGTCCATGCCTTCGCGCCTGGGAACCCTTCTTGGGATGAAGACCTCGGACCTCGAAAAGATCATCTACTACCAAGATTATGTTGTCACCAAACCAGGCGATACCGCGCTGACCTTCAAGCAGGTCCTCACAGAAGACGAGCACCGCGTCGCACTCGAAGAGTACGGCAACGAGTTCCGTGCAGAGATGGGCGCTGAAGCGATCCGCACCCTGATCGAGATGCTCGATCTCGACGCGGAAGCTGCAGAGATCCGTGCTGGTCTTGCCGCGACGCGCTCGAAGCAAAAGACCAAAGACTACGCGAAGCGTCTGAAGCTGATCGAAGCCGTCCGCCACTCCGACAACGATCCCGCATGGCTCGTGATGGATGTGATCCCTGTGATCCCACCTGATCTGCGCCCGCTGGTTCTGCTCGAATCAGGCAACTTTGCGACGAGCGATCTCAACGATCTCTACCGCCGCATCATCAACCGCAACAACCGTCTCAAGAAGCTGATGGACCTCAACGCTCCAGAAGTGATCATCCGCAACGAGAAGCGCATGCTTCAGCAAGCGGTGGACGCGTTGTTCGACAACAACCGTTGTCGTCGTCCGGTGCTTGGTTCATCGAGCCGAGCACTCAAGTCGCTCACCGACATGATCAAGGGTAAACAGGGCCGCTTCCGCGAGAACCTGCTTGGTAAGCGTGTGGATTACTCCGCTCGTTCGGTGATCGTCGTTGGGCCTTCGCTCAAGATCAACCAGTGTGGTCTTCCAAAGAAGATCGCGCTCGAACTCTTCCAACCATTCATCATCCGCAAGCTCAAAGAGCACGGCCTCGCAGACACCATCAAGTCTGCGAAGCGCATGCTCGAGCGTCGTGACGCGGAAGTCTGGGACATCCTCGAAGAGGTCATCTACCAGCACCCTGTCATGCTCAACCGTGCACCGACGCTTCACCGCATGGGTATCCAAGCGTTTGAGCCGGTCCTTGTAGAAGGCAACGCGATCCGTCTGCACCCGCTCGTCTGTGGCGGGTTCAACGCGGACTTCGACGGCGACCAGATGGCGGTCCACCTGCCACTCTCCGTTGAAGCACAAGCGGAAGCTCATGTGCTGATGCTGTCGACGAACAATGTGTTCTCGCCTGCGAACGGTGCACCGATCATCAATGCTTCGCAGGACATCGTGATGGGTGTGTACTTCATCACCACAACCCTCGAAGATGTGATGAAGGTCAACGAGAGCGACATTCCACGCTTCAAGGATCGCCACGAAGCGATCCTCGCGTATGACAGCGGGAAGATCAAAATTCACCAGCCCATCAGTGTGCGTCTCGGTGATTTTGATAAGCTCGTCATCAAGGAAACCGGTCCGGTCGAAGCAATGCCAGAACACGGCCGCTTGATCACCACCATCGGTCGAGTGCTCTTCTCCGAAATCCTCGGCGATGGCATGCCGTTCTACAACTGTGCGATCGGTAAGAAGGGCTGTGCTCGAGTCATCGACGACACCTACGAATACTGTGGACGCGCCGCGACCATCGATATCCTCGACAGCATGAAGGAAATCGGGTTCAAGCAATCCACCATTGCAGGTCTGAGCTTCTCGGTCACCGACCTCCGTATCCCGGAAGAGAAGCAAGCGATCCTCGACGATGCACAGTCGAAGGTGACCCGCGTCGAGAAGAACTACGACCGAGGCATCATCACCGAACGCGAGCGTTACAACCAGCTGCTTGACATCTGGTCGCACTGCCGTGAAGAACTCACGGTCAAGCTGATCGAGACTCTGAAGCATGACCGCCGCCACCCAGACGGGTCGTACGCGAACATCCCTGGTAAAGAAGGCGATGCGTTCCTCAACCCGGTCTACCTCATGAGTGACTCGGGTGCTCGTGGTAATGTCTCGCAGATGCAACAGCTCGCAGGTATGCGTGGTCTGATGGCGAAGCCATCCGGTGAAATCATCGAGACCCCGATCCGTGCGAACTTCCGCGAAGGTCTGCACATCCTTGAGTACTTCTCATCAACCCACGGTGCTCGTAAGGGTCTCGCGGATACCGCACTCAAGACCGCGGACTCTGGTTACTTGACACGCAAGCTCTGTGACATTGCACAATCCGTCATCATCGGCGAGCACGACTGTGGCTCACGCCGAGGCATCATGAAGCGTGCGATCTACAAGGGTGAGCAGATCGATGTTCCATTGAATGTCCAGATCTTCGGTCGTGTCTCCGTCAACGCTGTCATGGATCCTGTGACTGGTGAGAAGATTGTCGATGCAAACGAGATGATCTCTGAAGAAGCATCCAAGCGGATCGAAGAGATCGGCATGGACGGACTCTTGGTTCGTTCGCCGTTGACTTCAGAATCAGCGACCGGATGTTCAGCACTCGACTACGGCATGGACATGTCGACCGGCAAGCTTGTCGAAGAAGGCATGGCCGTAGGTATCATCGGTGCTCAGTCCATCGGTGAGCCTGGTACCCAGCTGACCATGCGTACCTTCCACTCTGGTGGTATCGGTACTCGTGATGTGATGGATACCGAATACCGCGCACTCAACAACGGTACCGTCGAGATCCGCGACTGTAACGAAGTCGAGGTCAAGGACGAGGACGGCAACGACTGCCGCGTCTCGCTTAAGCGGAACGGTGAACTGGTCATCCTCGATGATTCCGGTAAGGAACTCGAGAAGACCAAGGTGCCTTACGGTTCATTCATGTACATCAAGTCCGGCGACACCGTCAAACGCGGCGCCGAACTGCTCAAGTGGGACCCGCACCGTACCCCAACCCTCGCTGAGAAGCCTGGTACAGTGCAGTTCGTGGACATCGAGATCGGCGAAACCGTTCGTGAAGAAGATGCTGGCCGTGGACAAAAAGCACTTGTGGTCATCGAGCACAAGGGCGACAAGCACCCACAGATCAACATCGTCGACAAGGACGGCAACATCCTCGACTTCCATTACCTGCCTGCCAAGGCGCGTCTTGAAGTTGTGGATGGAGAGGTCATCGACTCCGGTCACATGATTGCTCGTCAGCCTCGTTCCGCAGCAGGTTCAGCGGACATCGTCGGTGGTCTCCCTCGTGTGACCGAGATCTTCGAAGCACGCAAGCCGAAGGATCCAGCCGTGATGGCTGAGATTTCGGGTGTGGTCGAGATCCACTCCGACAAGCGCAAGGGCAAGATGACCATCCGCGTCATCTCTGACTCAGGTATCGAGAAGGATCACCACGTCCCGAACGACAAGGCGCTGCTCGTCCACGCTGGTGACTTCGTCACCGCGGGTGACTCGCTGACCGAAGGCCCTCAGATCCCGCACGATATCCTTCGTATTAAGGGTGAAGAAGTCCTCTGGCAGTACATGCTCGACGAGGTCCAGAATGTCTACCGTGCTCAGGGTGTGCCGATCAACGACAAGCACATCGAGCTGATCCTCTCGCAGATGCTCCGCAAGGTGCGCGTCGAGAACATCGGTGACACAGACATGCTGCCTCACGATGTCGTGGACAAGTACAAGTTCCGTCAGAAGAACCTCGAAATCGCGGGGATGCTCAAAGTCACGGATGTCGGGACCACCCCGCTTCGCATGAACGAGTTGTACCCCAAGGACGAGGTCAAAGAAGCCAACGCGAAAGCGGAAGCAGAAGGCGGCGAGATCGCAAAGACCAAGCGGGCGCGTCCAGCAACCGCACGGACACTCCTCCTCGGCATCACCAAGGCGGCACTCTCGAGCGATTCGTTCCTCTCAGGTGCATCCTTCCAGGAATCGACCAAGGTCCTCACCGAAGCATCGCTCCGCGGTGCAGAGGACGAACTGATCGGCCTCAAGGAGAATGTCCTCTTGGGTCACCTGATCCCAGCAGGTACCGGCTTCCGCAAGTACCAAGACATCCGCGTCAAGACCCTGGTGAGCCCGGAAGAGCTCGAAGACTCCATGGACGACGAGTACTACGACGAGGAACTCGAAGCAGAGATCCTCGCTCAAGAAGCACTCGAAAACGCGGCTGTCGGAGAAGACTCATCCGAGGACAAGCCAAAGGTTGAGATCCGTGATGTCATCGTTGGTGAATCTCCAGCAGAGACCAGCGCCGAGTAATCGGACCGCGAATCAAAGCACAAAACCACAGGGCACCCTTGACGGGGTGCCCTTTTTTTGTCGAGATTTTGTGTCCAAGCGGTTGCGTGCCTACGCTGGGTCTATGCCTGATGCAACACTCTTTGAAGTCTTTGAAACCCCGTCAGATTCCCCGTTTGTGATCGAACACATCGCGGAGGAGTTTACCAGTGTCTGTCCGATTACAGGTCACCCAGACTTTGGTGTGATCACCCTACGCTACCAACCAGTCGCAGCAAAGGACGGCGGCAAATGCATCGAACTCAAATCGCTCAAACTCTACTACCACAGCTTCCGCAACGAGGGCGCGTTCTTTGAAGCGGTGACCAACATGATCCGCGATGACCTGGTCAAAGCGATCGAGCCGAAATGGCTCCAGATCGAATCCAACTGGAAGGGGCGGGGGGGCATCCGCTCAATCATCCGCGCCGACCATGGCGATGTTCCGGCACATTTCCTCGGAAGATAAAGTCGACAAGACTTACGGATATTCTTGACGAGTGGGACGGATCACCGCGTCAGAAATATGCACGCCTGCTGGTTGAGACACGATAAACCCGATCGACCGCGCGATGTCCATTGGGGTCAGGACTGGGGAGATGGTGTCCATCAGATCACCAAACTTCTCCGCGTCGTACCCCGCGACCTGCTGGAACTCAGATTTCACAATACCAGGCTCAATCAGTGACACGCGAATCCCTTTGGGACCCAGCTCACGACGGGCGGCTTCCGCGAGTGAGTTGACCGCAAACTTGGTCGAGCCGTACATGGAAGAGAATGGGGAGATATGACGCCCCACAGTTGATCCGAGCACCACGAGGTCCGCAGGTCCGCCTTCGGGCCACTCTCGGGATTCCTGGAGTTCTGTGAGCGCGTTCCCTGCTGTGCGGATCAATCTCGCGGCTCCGAGCAGATTCACGCGAACCATCTCCTCCCATTGGGTCGTATCAGAGGTCATGACCGATCCGTTGAGCCCTCGACCGGCGTTCACCACAACAATATCAGGGGTTTGGGCCGAGTTCGGTGCCAGTTGTGCGGATGCACCCATCATCTCGTCGATAACCGATTGGTCAGCAGCATCACCAGCGACGCTGACAGACCGAGCGGAACCATCGCTCATCGGATATTGGTCATCAAGCCGCTGGGCCAGTTCGGTCAGTTTGCTCTCCCGACGAGCATTGAGGATCAATCGAGCACCAAGCGAGGCAAGGTGGAGAGCACAGTCATACCCGATACCAGCCGAAGCGCCGGTGATCAGGGCAATACGGGAATCAAGAGGGCCGTTGGACGAAGATTGGGTTGGATTGGATGATTGCACAGGTGAACTCCTTCAGACCAGTGTACGCGACGAGTTCAACGAATAGGATGACAGCATGACGCACAGAATGCATACAACACACGATCTGAACAAGCAAATCCGCACCCTCACCATCGCGATCTCAGCGTCCCTGCTGATCGCGAGCGCAGGCGGATGCAAAGCGGTCCAGAAGCACCGCGCCGAGAAAGCCGCTCAGCGTGAAGCTGATCAACTCCAGGCGATGCAATCAGATCGTTCGCAAGAAACCCAAGATCCAGCAATCCAGAACACGACCGACCAAGAGCCATCGGAATGGATACAGACTCGTCGACCACGCACAGGCGCAGAGAACGCGCAAAGCGATACGCAGCAGTCCGAGTCGCTTGATCAGGTCGTGATGGAAATCATTGACGAACGGCCATCAACAAATGATGATGGACGCCAACAGTCTGCCAACCAACAAGCGACCCAACAAGCCAATCAGTCGAATCGTGGCGCAGAACCGATGATAGATCTGCCATCGCGGATGACACGCGAGGAAGAGAGTTTGTCCAAAGCGGTCGATCTCTACGCGAGCGGCGATCTCGAATCCGCGCTCCGCGAACTCGAGCGAGCGATCGCGATCAACCCTCGATTCACCCGCGCCTACATCGAATCGGGTGACATCTACATGGAACTCGCGGAATACGACAAAGCGGAGCGTCAGTTCGCCGCCGCGGTCCGCAACGAACCACGCAACTTCATGGCGCAGTACCGTCATGCGAGCGTGCTCCACAAGCTTGGTTCGCTCGAAGAATCCAAGCGTGCGTACCTTCGCGCATTGTCGATTCGACCAACGGACTTTGATGCGAACCTCGGTCTGTCGATCGTGCAGCTCGAATCTGGTCTCCCGGAGCAAGCCATTTCCTACGCACAGCGTGCGGTCCGCGCTGATCCACCGAGCGGCCGTGCTCGCATGCACCTCGGGAATGTCTACGCAGCAATGGACCAACACGAGGACGCGATTGTTGAATACCAACAAGCCGCGGACATGCTCGAAACTCCAGGAACAGGGTTGCTGCTCAACCTCGCGGATTCACTCAACCAACTCCAGCGTTACGCGGAGATGGTGGGGACCCTCGAACAACTCGTTCTGATCGAACCCGATTCGGTTGCCTATGAACGACTCGGTTCGGGGTACTTCCGCTTGCGTCGATACGACGACGCGCTCTCAGCGTTCAACTCATCTGTGGATCTAGACCCGAACCACTATCCCGGACTTAACGGCATCGCGGTCTGCGAACTCAACAACTACCTCTGGAACGGAAAGACCGATGGCAGCGCACGCGAACGAGCGGTTGACGCAATGCGTCGATCACTCCGGATCGAGCGTCAGCAGCCGAAGATCATCGAACTGCTCCGCAGATACAACCAAGCGGCTGGTTCCGAACAGTAAGCATCCAGTCAATCCGCTTATGGACATCCCGAACTGAACACACTCAGGAACTGAGAGATGTCCAAGAAGTTCAGAACCGAATCCCCGTTGAGGTCCGCACGCAGATCTTGAGCGGAGAACCGCGCGATGTATGCGCTGACATCAAAGAAGTTGAGGAACCCACACGGCGCCGCGATGTCCGCAGGGCAACTGTTGTCCTGAACCGAACGGGTTACCCATTCCATCAGGTTCCCGAGCAAGATTTGAAACTCGGGATCATTGATCTGGCTATCCCCGTTGGTGGTCGAGAAGTTGACCACGCGACCTCCGCAGATGTCCCAGCCGACGATCGCAGCGCCGGTGACATCGCCGCGGACCCAGTCTGAGTCATAGAACACAGTCGCGTTCTCTTTCGGGACGAGGAACGACTCCGTCCCAGAGAACGAAGTCAAAGGCATGTCAAAGCTCGCAGGGAGCCCCGCGTTGACGATCGGATCGGGTGTGTTCTGGGTGTAAGTCAGTGTGGAGGTTGTGCGATAGATATTGGTCGATTCGACAGGCATGCTCGCCGCGAGTACCTGGAAGACTCCGCGAGCGTGGACCATCCAAACAACCCATTCAGAAAATACGACACCCGCTCCTTGCTGCGCATAATCGAGGATCATGGTCTGGGCATCAACCGGCATATCGCTTTGTGTCCAGTTGCCATTGCCTTGGATGTAGACAACATCGTATGGAGAGAGATCAAAGTTCGTATCAAACTCCCAGTAGTTTGGACCGATCGACGCCGTGTGTCCCTGAGCTACCAAACCTGCAACGAGTGCTGCATCAGTAGTGGGGGAACCAGCGGAGACGATCAACACATCAGATGCTGTTGAGACCGTTGCGAGCGTTGCGATGCTGACGATGAGTGGTGCGAGTTTCATGTGTACTTTCCTTTGATGTCCTGTGCGTGATACAACGAGTCTACATCTGGGCAAACGCGAACACAAGAAAAAACCCCTCGATTGAGGGGTTTGAAGTTCTGGATATTTGATATGCATTGCCGCGGTTTATGGGAAGATACCGCGGACCTTGTAGACATCACCGATGTGATCGAGCGCTGATGCAAACGCAGCTTCACGGAGTGAACACTTGAGCTCGTTTCGGCGAGACAAGGTACGCTGAGCAGCAACAACCATGTGACGGTTGAGTTCGCGGTCAACCTGTTCTGCTGACCAGGTCACGGCGTTCTTGTTCTGGACCCATTCGAAGTATGACACAGTCACACCACCAGCATTCGCGAGGATCGCTGGGATGACTTCGATGCCCTTCTCGTCGAGTTTGCGCTCGCCGGATGGGTCACACGGTGCGTTCGCGGCTTCTGCCATGACTTTACAGTCGAGCCATGCAGCTTGCTTCTCTTTGATCATTTGCTCAAGAGCACCTGGGATAAAGACATCAACCGGTGTGCGGTAGAAGTCCTCTTCACCGATGTTGTCAACGCCTTCGAAGCCGCCGATTCCGCCGGTCTGCATGTTGTGCTCGTAGAGCGCTTTACAGTCGATGCCGTTGTCATTGCGGATTGCGCCTGTGTGGTCCATGACCGCGACGATCTTCGCGCCCATGTCCTGAAGGATCTGGCCGGCCCAGCCGTTTACATTACCGAAGCCGAGGAGCGAGATCTTCATGCCGTTGAGCGGGATGCCAACGCCTGGGAGCATTTCCGCGAGGGTATCAGCGACACCCTGACCGGTTGCTTTCAAGCGACCTTCTGATCCACCGAACTCAACTGGTTTACCAGTGACAACGCGTAGCGCGTCATGGTGTTGGTGCTTGGAGGACATCATGTAGGTATCCGCGAACCACGCCATGATCTGTGCGTTGGTTCCGACATCTGGTGCCGGGATGTCAACGTCCGGTCCGATCTGGTCAGCGATGGCGCTGCAGTAACGCCGGGAGAGTCTTTGGAGTTCGCCTTCTGAGAGTTCGCGTGGGTTGACCTTGACGCCGCCCTTGCCGCCGCCGAATGGGATGCGGACAACAGCACACTTCATGGTCATGAGGAACGCGAGAGATTTGACATCATCGAGGTGAACATCGTGGTGGAAGCGGAAGCCGCCCTTGTATGGTCCACACGCGTTGTTGTGCTGGATGCGGTATCCCTTGAAGAGTTTGTGGTGCCCGTCATCCATTTTGACTGGGAAGTGAACCATGATCTCGTTCTTTGGTTGAGCGAGAATAATGCGTGTGCGGTGCTTGAGGTTGATCAACTCCGCGGCATCGAGCATCGTGTTGACGGTCTGGGTGTAAAGGTTGTTGGGATCGTTTGGGAACCCAAGCTCTTCGGTGACCGATCCGCGCGGAAGTTCGGTGGTTGCTGTTGCAGTCATGGTTTTTGCATCCAGTCTTACGCTCAGGTACCCTGAGCGGGCGTTGTATCGCCGGTGTGACGCAGCCTCCCGATCGCACAGATCCGATGACGCGCTGCCCATCGTCACCGGGCAGCAGAAAAACGGATGCCGCCGGATGTCAATCATACCCATCATCAATGAGAATTGATTCTTTTTTACGGACCTTTCGGGCGTGAATCTTTCATCAAATTTCTCTCCAAATTTTGACCCAAACCCCACTGAATCGATCCACATGCCCACCTCTCGATCGAGGCGGGTTGAATTTGTCTAAAACAATGCCCTGACTGGTTTTCTGTACCCTGCGGAGGCACTATCCTTCCCTCCCGCTATCAAACGGACGCGCTGTCCTTGCGGAATGGCCGATGTGCTCGAACGGATGGTCCGTTGGAGTGACAACTCAACCCCCAATCGTTTCCAATGGAAACACCCACGCGAGCGCATACTTTCGAGCACGCGCGTGGTGATCGAGGACTGGTTCGTAAGGCCGACGAATCGTGACCCCGATCAATCTACCCGCTCGCGGGTAGGGAAGGAACTGCACAATATGATCGATGAAAATCTAATCGCTTCACTCGGGATCAACGATGATGAAACGATGGCACTTCTGGGAGAAGCGTTCGGCGATTCCGCCGGAACCGAAGACCAGATGGATTCGATTCTTTCCGACCAAGCTCGGGACCTCACCTCAGGCAAACTCATCAAAGGCACCGTCATCGGATTCGCCGGCGATGATGTCGTTGTCGATGTCGGTCTCAAGAGCGAAGGTCTTATCGCACGCGAAGAGTTCGAGGACATGCCCTCGCTCAAGATCGGCGACGAAGTCGATGTCCTTCTCGAATCCATCGAGAACGACGAAGGCATCATCGAACTCTCCAAGCGCAAAGCGGATCGTCAGATCGCTTGGCAGCGCATCGTCGATACCACCAAAGAAGAAGATGTTGTCGAAGGCATGGTCCTCCGCAAGATCAAGGGCGGCCTCCTCGTCGATATCGGCGTCCCCGTCTTCCTCCCAGCATCACAGGTCGATATCCGTCGTCCACACAACCTCGATGAGTTTGTGGGACGCAAGATCCGTGCTGAGATCCTCAAGATCGATACCGAGCGTCGCAACATCGTCATCTCACGCCGTCGTCTCGTCGAGACCGAGCGTGCAGACGCGAAGCGCCGCTTGATGTCCACCCTCGAAGAAGGCCAGATCGTCAAGGGCACCGTCAAGAACATCGCCGACTTTGGTGCGTTCGTTGACCTCGGTGGCATTGACGGCCTCCTCCACATCACGGACATGTCGTGGGGACGCATCAACCACCCATCCGAGATGCTCCGCATCGACGACAAGGTTGAAGTCAAGGTCCTCAACATCGACCACGAGAAGGAAAAGATCGCGCTTGGTCTCAAGCAGACCGAGTCCTCCCCATGGGAAGAGATCGAAGCCAAGTTCCCAGTCGGCTCACGCATCAAGGGTGAAGTCGTCAACATCATGTCGTACGGTGCGTTCATCCGCTTGGACGAAGGCATCGAAGGTCTTGTGCACATCTCCGAGATGTCATGGACACGCCGCGTGAACCACCCATCGGAAATCGTCAATCCAGGCGATGAGATCGATGTCGTTGTTCTCGAGATCGACAAGAACAAGCAAGAGATCTCGCTCGGTATGAAGCAGGTCGAGGTCAACCCTTGGGAACTCGTTTCCGAGAAGTACCCAACAGGCACCATCGTCACAGGTGCGATCCGCAACCTCGCCAACTACGGCGCGTTTGTTGAAATCGAACCAGGTATCGACGGCCTCCTCCACATCTCCGATATGTCGTGGACCAAGAAGGTCACCCACCCCAACGAGCTGTACTCCAAGAACGATGAAGTCCAGTGCGTTGTCCTCGAAGTGGATCGCGACAAGCAGCGCATCTCGCTTGGTATCAAGCAGCTCACCGAGGATCCATGGGTCGACGCGATCCCAGGTGCCTACCAACCTGGTATGGTCGTCAAGGGTAAGGTCACCAAGATCACCAACTTCGGCGTCTTCGTTGAGCTGGAAGATGATCTCGAAGGCCTCCTCCACATCTCCGAGCTCGCGGATCACAAGATCGAGAACCCACAAGATGTGGTCGCGATCGACGAAGAGCTTGAAGTCAAGATCCTCCGCGTGGACATCGACGATCGCAAGATCGGCCTGTCACTCAAGCGTGCACAGTGGGGCGACTCAGGCGATCTGGGTGAATCCGGCGGCTCGTCAGACGGCGGCGGAATGGGTGGCATGGGCGGCATGGGTGGTGGCTCACCATCCCGCGGCGGCATGGACGACCACGGCTCAATGGGTACCGACAAAATCTCGCTGTAAAGCAGCGTGATCCGCTCTCAGAGCGATCGGTAACCAATCAGATATCCCAAAACCGACACACCCCGGCCAGCAATGGACCGGGGTGTTTTCTTGAGTTCCCAGCGGGAGGTGATTCGTGGTGCAACCGCTCATACGCGGCTACGGATATTGATGACATTGCTTAGAATCGAAAGATCAACGATGCACTATCCCCAAGGAGGGCATCGTTGATTGGAGTATTGAACGGTTTGCGTATTTGGCGTGATTGCCTTGCAGACTAGCAGAGTGCGACGAAGCACAGGAGGCTGAGGATGGCGACACGCTTGCGGAGGTCATTCATCGCGAAGATGAGTTCGATGCTGTTCATTTTGAAATCCTTTTTTAAGTTGTCTAGTCAAAAGATACCCCGAGCCAGAACTTGTGCAAGGACAATGCGCCGAACTGAACAAACTTCGCGTTCCAAATCGCAAGTTTCACTTCTCGGACCGGGAGGACCATACCGTCTCGGTAAGATGGTGAAACTACAAACCCCCACAACCCGTTTTTTGTCGTGTATCGCGCTGCTGCTGGTTTTGGTTCTCGGACCAACCGTTGCAAGCGCCCAAGCACTCAGCGCACCCGATGCAATGGATGTCTACCGGACCATCGACTCATGGGTCCGCGAGTGGGAAGTCAAAGACGAGCAAATCGTCGGCGAATCAACCCCAGCGTTCGCGTGTGTGTCCGTCACGCTCCGTCTTGATGGACGCGTGATCGGTCGAGGTCAGATCGTCAACCCCGATCCAAACTCTGAGAGTGTTGCGCTTGCAGCACGCGTCGCGATCGCGCAAGCACGCTCATGGGTCCGCACCAAGGTCGATGAAGAACCCACGCAGGATTTCTGGGATTCGATGTCCAGCCGTGTCACGCTGAGTATTGAGCTTGTTGACCAGATTGTCCCGATGACGGACCTGGAACTCACGCTCCCCAGTCTTGGTCTCTCGTCAGGGACCCAAGCATTGATCATGCATCTCGGTGAGCGTGCGGAGGTCATGACACCCGACGAAATCATTACACTCGGAATGGGGATCGAGCAAGCCGCGTATTCAATGGCAACCACGCTCTCCAGCGACGGTGCAATGGCACTCGCTTCAGTCAAAGAACTCATTGATCGTGGGTACACCTTCTCGCGTGGTGATCCAATCTGGATCGCGCAGAGCGCCCCGAATCAAGGGGGTGTCTTCCTTGATCGCGGCTCACGCATGATCGAAGAATCCAGAGTCGGTACCGCCTCCGTCCGCAACATGAGCGAGCGCCTCGCAGGATATCTTCTCGCGCAGCGTTGGCCCGGCGCGGAACGCTACGGGATCGTTGGCACGCGCGAGATCGTCAGCGGCAGAGCAACCCCCGAAGTCGCGCTCCCCTACGAACAAGCGATGGTCGCGACCGCACTCCTGCGATTCAGCGAGCAAGGCAAGAAACCGATCCATACGCGGAGCCGGGATGAAGCGATCCGGATTTTGAAAGACCTCAGAGCCGTGCAACCCGGAGAGCCTGAACCTTGGACTGGGATCCACGCATCAGCGTCCCTGATCGCACTCTCGTACCTGAACAATGAACAGATCGAATCGGACGAAGAACTCTCCCGACTCAACGAACGCTGTATCAACGCACTCGATTCACTCTACTCTCCAATCGACGGTTTCCCTGATTCCGTCCCAGCAGGAGCGAGAGGGCTCGTCGCGTGGTCGCTCGTGCGGAGCGGGAACAAGTACGCGAGCAGTGCCGTGCGTGCGGTGTTCCGTGACACGCCGCAAGGCCAACTTGTCAGCCAGATGCCGTTCCTCGGATGGGCCGAGCTGGAGCTTGCTGGGAACGCGAGCGAGGTCCCTGCCGCGACCGCACTCAGCCAGATGCGTTCGATGATGTGGGATCACCAACTGGTCTCATCTGATTTGGATTGGAGAGACCGGGACTACCTCGGCGCGGTCGTCTTTACCAAAGGCACCACTGGTCTCCCAACGAGCAGGAATCTGCGTCCAATCGCAATGATCTGTACGATGCTCGGGGACCCTCGTCTGACGCCTGGCACCATCGTGGATATGGGGATCGCGTCTGAAATTGGTCACTGCGCCGCCGCGATGCGGTTTGTGGATCAGCTCGTGATGAGTGACGCGAGCGGGTTCCTCAGCAGATCCCCAGACCGCACGATCGGAGGCATTCGATCCTCGCTCTCGGAATGGGAAGTCAGTCCCGCATCGAGCGCCATCGCACTCCTCGCTGCGATCGAGTTTGACCGCTCAATCAGAGCGATTGGTGCTCGTCCAACGCCGGGATTCTCGCCTGAGTAACCCCAGTTGTTCAGTTGGTGTAAATCACTGCAAATACAGTGGTTTTGGCGCGGTTCAAATGCATCGAAATCACCGCTTGCAGAGGGTTTCATTTCGCAGGTGCGCCTATCATTGTTGACCCAAAAATTCAATCAAAATCGAGACCCGATTTGGGTGGAGATGATCTGCTAATGGATGCTTTGGGCGACTGCGGAGACCGTGATTTATGAGCGACGATACCGGGACAAACACGCCCAGCAACGATTCCGATCTTCCAGAGTCCGACCCAGCTGAAGGGGCGGCGTTCTCCGGAGGCACAGTGCTCGATCTCGACATCGAACGCGAACTCCAAGACTCCTACCTCACCTACGCGATGAGCACAATCATGGACCGGGCGCTCCCCGATGTTCGTGATGGTCTCAAACCATCGCAGCGACGCATCCTCGTCGCGATGAACGACCTCAACCTGCGACCAAACAAGAAGCACCTCAAGTGTGCGAAAATCTGTGGCGATACTTCCGGCAACTACCACCCGCACGGCGAGTCCGTCATCTACCCAACCATGGTGGGGATGGCGCAGAACTGGAAGATGAACACCCCGATGGTGCAGCCGCAGGGAAACTTCGGTTCCATCGACGGCGACCCACCCGCGGCGATGCGATACACCGAAGCACGCATGACCCACGCATCGATGGACATGATGCAGGACCTCAAACTCTCGACCGTTGACTTCATCCCCAACTACGACGACCGCTTGCTGGAACCAACCGTGCTTCCAGGCAAGTTCCCCAACCTGCTCGTCAACGGCGGCATGGGCATCGCAGTGGGGATGGCAACCAGTCTCCCGCCGCACAATCCAACAGAGATCCTCGATTCAATCATCCGATTGGTCAACAACCCCGACATCGAACTCCTTGAACTGATGACCGACGAGCTCGACGACGATGGCAATGTCGTCCGTCGCGGCGTGCAAGGCCCCGACTTCCCAACCGGCGGTCGCATCCTTGGTCGCAAGGGCATCATGGAGGCGTACACCTCGGGACGCGGACGCGTGACTGTGCGAGGGAGCGTCCATGTCGAAGAAACCAAGCCGGGGCGCGATCAGCTTGTGATCGATCAGATCCCATACTCACTCGTGCAGAACTCGCTCGTTGAGAAGATCGTCGATGCGGTCAAGGACGAGCGGATCACCGACATCTCCGATGTCCGCAACGAATCAGGACGCAACGCACAGACCCGCATCGTCATTGAGCTCAAACGCGGCGCGGATCCAGCAGTCGTCGAGAACCAACTCTACCAGTGCACCCCGCTCCAGCAGACCTTCTCGATCATCAACATCGCGCTCGTGAACCGTCAACCCAAGACGATGGGCATCAAGCAGATGATGGAGTGCTACATCGACCACCGCGTCGAGGTGATCACCCGCCGCACCCAGCACCTGCTCCGCGAAGCGAAAAAACGCGCACATGTGCTCGAAGGCATGATCTACGCGGTCGTGGACATCGACGAGATCATCAAGCTCATCAAAGCATCCAAGACCCGCGAGGAAGCGATCCAGAAACTCATGGATCGCAAGTACTCGATCCCAAGCGATCATCCAGCCGCGGCGGTCATCCCGAAGCGTCTGATGGATATGGTCCGCAAAGCGGACGATCTGGGCGGAACGGTCCTGAGCCGAATCCAAGCGGAAACCATCGGTGCGATGCGACTGATCCAGCTTGTCGGTCTTGAGATCGAGCGACTGGTCAAGGAATACTCCGAACTGGTCATCGAGATCGAAGGCTACGAAGCGATCCTCGCAAACCATCGCATGATCCTCGACATCATCGTCGATGACTGCGAAGAAATGAAAGCGAAGTTCGGACGCGACCGCCTGACATCCATCGAGGATGCGGCTGGAGACATCGACATCGCCGCGCTCATCCAAGAGCAGGACATGGCGGTCACCATCTCCCACCAGGGGTATGTCAAACGCGTCCCGCTCGAAACCTACCGCGCCCAAGCACGCGGCGGCAAGGGTATCAAAGCATCGGACTCCAAGGACGACGACTTCATCGAGCACCTCTTCGTCGCGTCCACGCATGATGATCTGCTGTGCTTCACGGATTCGGGACGCGTGTTCAAGCTCAAGGTCTATGAACTCCCAGAGATGACGCGGACGAGCAAGGGCCGACCGATCATCAACTACATCGATCTCAAGCCCGGCGAGCGCACCTGTGCGTACCGGTCCATCAAAGACTTCGAGTCCGGATCACACTTCCTGACCTTCGTCTCCAAAGGCGGCATCGTCAAGCGCACCGCGCTCAAGGAATACCGCAATGTCAATCGTTCAGGTCTGATCGCTGTCGGACTCAAAGACGACGATGCGTTGTTCAATGTCCGTTTGACCACAGGCGTCGATGACATCATGCTCATCGCGTCCAACGGCATGGCGATCCGCTTCAATGAGCAGGATGTCCGTCTCATGGGACGCTCTGCGGCTGGGGTCAAGGGCATCGAACTCGGGAAGGACGCGGAGATCGTCGGGATCATGCGTGTGCCGATGGTGACCGATCAAGAAGACGACGAAGTCCGTCACACCTCAAGTGGTGCACTCGAACGCGGACTCAGCGTGCTGACCATCTGCGAGAACGGGTACGGCAAACGCACCCTCGTCGATGAGTACCGAGTTGCTCCTGAGAACGGACCAATGCGGAGCCAATCACGCGGCGGCAAAGGACGCGGAGACATCAAAACAACCGCTCGAAACGGCCAAGCCGTGGTCGCTTTGGGTGTGTACGACAGTGATGATGTTGTCGTGATTTCTCGCGGCGGATTGCTCGTGAGAATGGCCGCAGATTCAATCTCACGCATCGGACGCGGCACGCAAGGTGTGCGTGTAGTGGGTCTCAAGGGCGATGATCGTGTGATCGCAGCCGCGAGGGTTGAAGAATCGGACGATTCAGGTGATAATGACGACCATGCCCAGGCAGCGGAACCAAATGCCGCGGAATAACGCTTCAGGAAGGACGAGCTCCAATGTCTATTGACTGGTCAGCAGAAATCGCGATTGCCAACCTTGCCGATGAGCCGGCGTTGTCCGATGAACTGTCATCCATGATCGAGCAGATCGAGCAGGTCAAAGATCCAAAGGATGCGCCCCACATCGTGCTCGATTTCCATGAGGTCAGTTATGTGAACTCGTCGAACATCGCGCAGCTTCTCCGCATTCGCAAGCTGCTCGAATCCACCGGACATCGCTTGGTGCTGTGTTCCGTGACGGATGAAGTGATGTCGGTGTTGATCGTGTCGGGACTCAACAAGATATTCTCCTTCGCACCAGACACGCTGACCGCGATCGCATCTGTGCAGATTGAAGATTCCCCCGCATAACTTCAGCGACGCGAGCTTCGCGTAGCACAGTGTCCAGTCTCTGAACATTTTTTGCAGACGATCCCCTCACGATCGAAGCCAACATAGTTTGGTCATTGGAGTGTTTGGGTTTCTTGAAGCTCGCTGACGAGTGCATCGGTTGCGTTTGATCGTTTCGATGATGGGGCGATGAACAACGCGGTGATGTCGTCAGGCTGGTGCAACGATCCCATCTGCAGATCAAGATTGTCCTCAAGCACGCGGACTGATTGATTCAGGTTCTCCGAATCTGTTCCAGCGGTCGAAAGCCGAGCGATGTAGGTTTGTGTTGGACGCTTGCGTTCGTGCTCATCGTCGCCGCCATTTGGGAAGGCAACCTCAAATCCATCGGAGTAAAACACAAGCACATCACCATCTTCAAGCTTGACCGTCGTTTGACCAAACTCGACATCCGCGAAGATCCCGAGCAAAGGTCCTTGAGAATCGACCATTTCAGTCTCGCCAGTTTTGGCGCGAACCACGAGTGCCGGCGGATGACCCGCTCCAGCAATGGTGACCTCGTTGGTGGACTTGTCGTACACCGCGTACATCGCGGTCGCGAATCGAGCGACTTCGCTGGAGTGCGTGGACATGGTGTTGTTGAGACGGCGCAGCGCCTCTGCGGGCTCGATGATCTTTGAGTCCGCGCCAGAGCCATCAAGTTTCCGGAGCCCTTGCGTGATCACCATCGTCATCAGCGCCGCTGGGACACCATGACCCACTGCGTCAGCGAGGAAGAATGCGGATCGGTTTTCGTCGAGTTGTGTGATGTCGTAGATATCCCCAGATACATACGACGCGGGACGATAGATGATTCCCAGGTCCACCCCCTGAATCTCAGGCACACCACTCGGGAGATATTCGCGTTGGATGCTCGCTGCGGATTGCAGTTCTTCGTGGAGCTTCGCAACCTCTGATTGCACGCCGTTGATGCTCATCTCGCTGAGCCGGAGATCGGTGTTGAGTCGTTGGAGTGCGGGTTGTCGCTGCGCGAGTGTACGCAAGATCATCGCGGCATCCCGCGGGCTGGTCGATAACGGCTCGCACATGATCCCCTCAGCGTGCATGAACGAGCGGACTCTGGATTCTTTCGAGTCGTACATCACCAATGCCGCGGCGAGGGATTGTGAAAGCCGTTCCATGACTTTGCTCACAGTACGATCCGTTGCATCATCAGGCAGGATGATGATCGCTGGGGAGTTGGAGACACTCGTGGTTTCCGGCGCGTTGAGTAGGTCTTCAAGCTCGGTCGTGTGAACACCGAGTCCGATGGTGTTGAGTTCGCTTTCGAATCTTTTGGACCATCCCGGATGAACCTGATCGATCACATCGAATCCCGATCCGATTACAAGTGGTCCATCAAAAGCGTTGGTGTCGTGGGTACCTGTCAGACGCATAGACATGCGGGTGTCCTCCGTGGGAGATCCAAAACGATCAACCCACGAGAGAATCGGTCTGAAACCCATGAGGATTTCTATTCAGCATCTTTCGTGTACAACTGGATTTGGAGATCGCTCGCCCAAGCTGTCCCCAGCGTCCGATGACCAGCGAGGGAAGACCGATAAGGGTATGGAATCAAAGTTCTGTGGTACTGATCCTTGAACTGATTATTGAACAATCGAATCGAGGTATTCAAGGTCAAGATTGATCTGCTCGCCTTCTTTGAGATCCATATCTTTGAGCCGACCACCCGCGATCTCGATCACAAACTTCGCGCTGAATCGACTCGAGTACCGCTTGAGACGGCGCTCGTAGTCAAGCTGAGATTCGTTCTCGGCTTTCGGTTCCTCAATCGGCATGTGGTGCATCGCAACAATCCGGCCCGCTGGATCAAGGAAGATGATGTCGATATCAATCACACAATCGCGCATCACAAACGCGCGCATGCGGGAATCTGGGAACACGAACAACATCCCACCATGCTCAGGAAGCTCGGTCACTCCACCAAGCCCACGCTCTCGCGTCGCGTCATCCGCAACTATGTCAAGGGAGTAGTTCGTCCCATCGAGATTCACGATCGCTTTGCCATCCACAATGGTCGGCTTAGAGCACGACCCAAAGAGAACCACACACAGCGACAACACGGTCAGCATAATTCGACGGATGGGAGTGTCTGTCACGAAATGAGCCATTGGTCGTCCTCTGGTGTAAAGGTTATGTCCTTGCGTGGAAGTGTATCGAGATCAAACGCTTCGAGAAAGTCGCTGATCGACATCTCTGTGCGTGTATCTGTGATCCCGCTCCAGTATCCAAGAAGCCCGATGAGCCTTTCTTGAGTGGTTCCGTGCTCTCGGTACGAATCAATCCGCGTGTCTCCGTGTCGCTTGGCGAGTCTTCTGCCGTCGGAACCACGAACCAAGGGGAGGTGTGTGTATTGAGCGGTGGGGGTGTATCCCAGAGCGGTCATGAGTGTGAGCTGGCGAGCTGTGGAATCAAGCAGGTCGTCACCCCGCACGATCTCATTGATCCCCTCGTGATGATCATCGACGACCACCGCGAGTTGATAACTCGGGCAAGACCGCTGTGTCCATACGACGAAGTCGCCGATGGTCTTGGAGGGGTCGATGGAGTGTGTACCACAGAATGCATCATCGAAAGTGATGTCACCTTTGTTGACGATCAATCGCCAGTTCGTGCCCGCGTCGTTGAACGCATTCGGTATGGACTGGGGTCGGAGCGATGCATCGAATCGTGTTTCGTGGTCTCCCTCATTGGGAGCGCTGGGAGCCGCTTCGATCTGCGAACGAGTGAGTGTGCACGGATAGACCATGCCTCGTTCCGCAAGCGATTGCATCGCGCCTTGATGACGATCCAAACTCTCAGATTGAATGATCGGCCCACTGTCCCAATCCAGTCCCATCCAAGCGAGCGTCTCGATGGTTCGCTCGATCACCCCAGGCTTGACCCGAGGCGTATCAAGATCCTCGATCCGCAACACGATCGACCAGTTCCGCTGACGAGCGATCGCCCAGTTGATCAGAAAGGTGCGTGCGTTTCCTAGGTGAAGTGCCCCGGTTGGTGAAGGCGCGATCCGAGTAATCCGATTCTGGACCGATAAATCGGGTTGAGGGCTTCCAGATAGTGTGGGGGGCGTTGTATGCACGCGGGATTGTGTGTACACTGGTGGTGTCAGGCAAGCCGGGGATGTATGGTTTCTGACTACTGGTGGTGAATTCGAGTGTCAAGGAGACGCGTGTGGCAGAACAAGCACTTGGAAAGCTCAGCGACGATCAGATCACCGCACAGCTTGAAAACTTCCCTGAATGGGCAGAACTCAACGGGCAAATCCAGCGAACCTTCGGATTCGAAGGATTTGATGAATCGATCGCGTTTGTCAATCGGATCGCTGAGTATGCGGAGCAGGTCCAGCATCACCCCGACATCCTCATTCGCTACGACAAAGTCACCCTGACTGTCTCGACCCACGATGCGGGGGGGATCACCCACAAAGATTTTGAGCTCGCACGCACCGTCGACGCGATGGTCTAAGCACTCAATCCGGCACCGATCTATTTCAGTTCAACCGACCAGTACGCTTCATCGAGGAACGCTTTCCACGACGCGTAGCGCTCGTGGTTCAGACGCATCGAGATCAGCGGGTTCCGTTTCGGACGGACTGGTTCCTTGATGAGCTTCATGTGCGCCTGATCCGGCGTGCGTCCCCCCTTGCGAGAGTTGCACTTCACACACGCGCACACCAAGTTCTCCCAAGTGTCCGGTCCTTCCTGCGAGCGAGGGAGCACATGGTCGATCGAGAGTTCAGAAGTGGGAAAATGCTTGCCGCAGTATTGGCAGCGGTTGTGGTCGCGTGCAAAGAGGTTTCTTCTGTTGAGTTTCACGCGCTGCTTGGGGAGTTTGTCATATCCAACCAAACGGATAATCCGGGGTACCGCGATATCAAACCGCACCGTCTTCACCCATTCATGTTTGTCTGGTTCATACTCTCTACGAAGCTCGGAGAGTTCCGTCCAGGTCGAAAGGTTGTAGTTCGCAAAAGAGCCATCGTCCGCGTGGATGACTTCCGCGCTGTCGCGGGACAGCAGCACAAACGCTCGACGCGCCGTGATGACGCGGACCGCCATGTACAGCTTGTTGAGTACGAGGACTTTGGAATCCAATCCGGTAAGCAGATTGGAATAGTCGAGAGCCGCGGCACCGGCGTGGGGACCGATGCCGCCAACTATGCCAGGAATCGATTCGGCACGCTGACCACGCCCTGCACGCAGGGCCTTGGACCGTCTCGATTTGTTCTTGTGCTTTCGAGGCATGGCGTTGATTCCGTTATACCAGTTTTTCGGTACAACCACAACTCCATACGTAGCGATCGCGTCAAAGTTCGATGAAGATCGACTCGCGCAGTCCAACCAGCCCGATCCGATCCAGCCGATAATGAGTGGGCCGATCGACTTATTGCTGTTTTATCAGTGTCTGAAGTGACGCACGCCGGTCGTCAAGCAGGTCACGCCATTCGCGTCGCAAAGCTCGAATGTATCCGTGTCGCGTTTGGAGCCGCCTGGGTGCACGATGACCTTCACGCCTGCATCAATCAAGATCTGAGGTCCATCATTGAACGGGAAGAACGCATCAGACACCGCGATTGCGCTCTTCGAATGCTCGCCCGCTTTGCGGACGGCGCCCATGCACGACGCGACGCGATCCATCTGACCCGCGCCCGCACCGAAGAGCCGAACGCGCCCGTTGTCCATTCCTCCGATCAGCACCGCGTTGGAAGAGAGCGCGGTGCAGATTGGTTCAAGCACCGCTGCAGCGCCGAGCACTTCATCGCTCGGAGCAGGACCCGCGGCATGGACCCACGATTCAGGATCTGGAATCACCAGATCACGATCTTGGACAAGCATCCCGCCGGGGATCCATTTCATCTCGCGTGTGATGTTGGGGACCGAATCGCCGACTTCCAGAATCCGCAGGTTGACCCAGCGCGACTTGAGCAGTTCGAGCGCATCCGCATCGTACGACGGTGCGATGACCACTTCGAAGAAGGTCCCTTCCGCCGTGATCCGTTCCGCGGCTTGAAGATCAATTGTTGTGTTGGTCGCGAGGATCCCACCAAACGCCGCCATCGGATCGCCTGCAATCGCGGCGTCAACCGCGTTGTGGTTGGTGTCAGCACATGCAGCGCCGCACGGATTCGTGTGCTTGAGCACGCACGCGCCGTGCTTGGTAGGGGAAGCGCCTTTGAGAGCACGAACGAGTTCGAGAGCCGCGCTCGCGTCGTTAAGGTTGTTGAAGCTCAACGGCTTCCCATGATGCTGCTTTGCGTTGATCAGTGTCCCGGGGAGTGCCTGTCCTGTCTGATAGAGCGCTGCGGATTGGTGGGGGTTCTCGCCGTAGCGGAGTGTGTCGATCTTGGTCATCCCGATGGAGAGTTTCTCAGGGAGATCCGTCTGGTCCTTGGTCATCCACGCGCTGATTGCCGAGTCGTAGTGCGCCGTTGCGGTGAATGCATCCGCAGCAAGTTTCCTGCGGAGTTCCATGGTTGTCGAGCCGTTGTTGTTGCGGAGTTCTTCGAGCAGTGCAGGATACTGCGATGGATCGGTGACGATCGCAACGGACTGGTGATTCTTTGCAGCAGAGCGAACCATCGAAGGCCCACCGATGTCGATCTGCTCGATCGCTTCTTCGTCCGTGACCCCATCGCGTGCGATGGTCGCTTCGAATGGGTACAAGTTCACACACACCAGATCAATCGGGAGGATGTCGTGGGATTCCATCGAATCCAGATGGGATTGGTCGTCGCGCCTTGCGAGGAGCCCGCCATGGATTTTGGGATGGAGCGTTTTGACACGCCCGTCCATCATCTCCGGAAACCCGGTGACTTCTTCGATCCCGGTGACCGCGATTCCCGCGTCCGCGATTGCCTTTGCGGTCCCTCCTGTGGAGATGATCTGGACTCCCAGATCCGCGAGCGTGCGAGCGAGATCGACGATCCCAGCTTTGTCAGAGACAGAAATCAGGGCGCGCGTGACTTGCACCACCGAATCGGAGGCGTCTTTGGCGTGGGCGGTCATCATGGGGTGAGGTCCTTGCCTGTGTGTATGAAACTGGTGTGTTTAGCGGAGCGTGAAACGAGCGATCGACCCAGTCGGTGAGATCACATACAAGTTGCCGTCGATGAACGAATCTGTACGAACACCCGCGGCTCCCTTGAGGTCTGCAGAAGCGATGACCTCTCCAGAATCCAGATCTACCGCAGCGAGGACTTGTCCAGTCCAGACCATCAGTTCATCGCCGTTCGCGATCGAGACCACCCAGCCGGGAACAGTCTTGTTGCTCCAGAGGATGTCGCCGGAGATCGAATCGACCGCGATGAGTCCGTCGTCAGCCGTGGATGCGTACATGACACCATCGTGCATGACCGGCTGAACAGTAACTGGTTCGCTCGTGCGTTTGCGCCAGTAGCGGTATCCATCATCAAGCGAGAACGAGTAGATCGATTGGTCGGTCGAAGGGATGATGATCGCGCCCTGATCGATAAGCATGTTCGCGACGGCGCCGCCCGCGATGTTGGTTTTGAGGAGCGATGATCCGTCGTACACCGCGAGCACACGCAGGTCGCCGCCTGCGGAGATCATTGCGATGGAATTTTCATCGACATCAATCGCTGGAGATTCGATCTCGCCATCAAAGCTGTAGGACCAATGCGAGAAATCGTTGCGAAGCTCAAACGCGATCAGTTCATTCCGGGTTGTCCCGAACAACGCAAGGTTGTCTTTGATCAGCGGCTTGGTGTTGATGATCGCGCCCACCGAGTCGCGATCGAGCGTGTTGCCGTTCTTGATATTGATCTCGTGGAGTTCGGTATCCGAGGTGATGAAGAGAGTCTCACCAACACGGGTTGGTTCAAAGAGCTGGGTCGTCGGACGATCGAGTTGCTTTGCCCAGCGGACTTTGCCAGTGGACGCTTCGATGCAGGTGACGGTGGTGTCAGACGCGGTGGTCACGATGACATCGTCGTACGCGACCGCGTCGGTGAGCCCCGCGCCGTCTTTCATGAGCGGGAACCCGGTCCATTCCCAGCGGTACCCAAGCTCGTGCCACGCGTCGTGGTCGATCTTCCAAGTTTGTGCTGCTTGTTGGGTCGATGCCTTCTTGGGGGCACTCGAGGTGCTCTGGGTGGTCGAGCACGCGGAAACCGCACCGCCGAAACTCAAAGCGGCTACGGACACACAGCATCGGATCAGATCAGTCTTCATTCGGTCCATCTCCATTGAATGGGCCCATCTCAGCGACGACAGGCGTGGGGTAGGATAGCGCGGGCAATGGGCAATTTCGGGGTTTGGAGACCGGTTTGTGGACTCAATCAGCCCATCCGCACATCCGCTCCTAGGGTTCTGCATGTTTACAGGCATTGTGCAAGCGATCGGGACCGTCCACTCCACCCTTAAGACCGATTATGGACTCCGCATCGCGATCAATCCGGGAGATTGGGACCATCAACCCAAGCTTGGGGATTCGATCGCGCACAACGGATGCTGCCTGACATTGGTCGCGATTGAAGACGCTCCGGACGGCTCCCCGCTCTGGATCTACGACGCAATCCCCGAAACCATCATGAAAACCACCATCGGGACATGGACCAAAGGTCAACGCATCAACCTCGAGCGATCCCTCCGCATGGGAGATGGTCTCGATGGACACCAAGTCCAGGGACACATCGACGGCGTAGGGACCATCCTCAGCGTCTCCACAGCAGACGAATACCGCGTCCGCATCGGTCTCGCGGGATTCAACATGAAATGGATGATCCCCAAAGGCTCCATCGCCATCGACGGCGTCTCTCTCACCATCGCGGACCTCAACCCAGATGAACAGTGGATCGAGGTCACCTTGATCCCTGAAACGCTCGAACGAACAAACCTCAAAGACCGCTCCGGAGCGGACGGGGTGAATATTGAAGCGGACGCAACGGTCAAGACGATCGTCCACACCATCGAGCAGATGCACGCAAACCATCAGATCGGATAAACTGACCCCATGCGTGTCCTCGGCTTCGATCCCGGTCTCTCCATCACCGGCTACGGCTGCGTCACTGGGGATTCCCTCCGCCCATCCATCGTCGAAGCGGGGGTCTTCCGTCTGACCAAATCGGGTCAGCCCGTGCCTCCGATTGGGGATCGGTTGGTCGAACTCCATCAGGATGTCGTCGAACTCATCGAACGCGTGAAACCCGATCTCGTCGCAATCGAGGGGATGTTCGCGCACAAGGACCATCCCGGGACGGTCATCAAAATGGCGCACGCTCGCGGTGTGATCCTGCTTGCGGCGCGTGCGGCTGGGGTCGAGGTCATCGAGCTCAAACCCGCCGAAGTCAAAAAAGCAGCGACGGGATCGGGGAGAGCGACCAAAGAGCAGATGCAGCTCGCGATCCAATCCATGTTCAATCTCCCGCAGCTCCCCAAACCAGCGGATCTTGCCGATGCACTCGCGATCGCGGCGTGCGCCCATCGTCGGCACCAACTCGGGGTGCTGTCGATCTGAGCACCTATGATTGCAGAATGACTGAAAAGGACTCCAAACACGAACCCGTCGTCGCTCAGGTGCTCATCGTCGAAGACGAGATCGAGCACGCGGATGTGATTGTCGATGCCCTGCGTCGTCCCGGACACATCTGCACAACCGTCCACACTGTTGAGCGTGCGTACGAGGAGATCACCGAAGGCAAGTTCGATGTCATCGTCACCGATCTCCGCATGCCAGAAAGCGCTGGAGTCCATGGCGTCAACAGCGATGGATCCAATGCAGGGATGCGGGTTCTCGAACTCGCCGCGGAGCATCAACCCGACGCGGAGACCATCATGGTCACTGCCCACGGCGATGTCCCAACCGCTCGCGACGCGTTCAAGCACGGCGCGTTTGACTTTGTCGAGAAGCCGTTGGATCTGGTGGTGCTCCGGTCAGTGGTGCAGCGAGCCGCGGAACAATCGGTGCTGCGGAGCGAATCGGAGGAACTCAAAGACCTCGTGCAGCACGAGGGGTTCGAGGGGATCATCGCGGGCGCGGAATCAATGCGGAAGATCATCGACACGGTCCGCACCGTTGCACGCTCGAACATCGCGGTGCTGGTGACCGGAGAGAGCGGGACGGGGAAGGAACTGATCGCGCAAGCCGTGCATCGCAACTCAACGCGGGATGGGAAGAAGTTCAAATCCATGAACTGCGCCGGTCAAGCGGAGAACCTGCTGGAAGACGAACTGTTCGGTCATGTCCGCGGCGCGTTCACCGGCGCGGACAAGGACCGCGAGGGTGTCTTCGAATACGCGAACGGCGGAACGCTGTTCCTCGATGAGATCGGGGATATGCCCCTGACCATGCAAGCGAAGCTCCTGCGCGTGCTCGAATCCGGAGAGGTTGTTCGGCTCGGCTCAAACGAACTCCGCAAAGTCGATGTGCGTCTGGTCAGCGCGACCAACAAAGACCTCGAAGCGATGATCAAGGAAGGCACCTTCCGACAAGATCTGTACTTCCGGATCAAAGGCACGATGGTGCATCTCCCAGCACTCCGCGACCGACGCGAGGACATCCCCAGAATTGTTCGTCACGCAGTGAGCAAGTTTGCCAACGAACTCAATCCCGGACATCCGGTTCCTGATGTCTCGGATGCTGCGATGCTCCGATTGACCGCGTTTGATTGGCCGGGAAATGTCCGTCAGTTGCTCAACATTGTGCAGACCATGGTGGTGATGAGTGGTGGCGCAGGGATTCTTGGGGTCGAGCATGTCCCTGATGAAGTCCGAGAAGGTGACGGAGCAACCGGGAGCAGTTCCTATGCAATCGGTTCGCTCGCTGGGACAAGTCTTGAACAGCTAGAGCGTCAAGCAATTCGTGAAACACTCAAGCTTACAGCGGGGAATCGAGAGCAGACCGCGAAAATGCTTGGTATTGGTGAGCGGACCCTGTACCGCAAACTCAACGAGTATGGGTTGCGATAACCAGTACTTTCCGTCCCATAAGTTCTGCGTTTTTTATAGGTATACAGGAAAGTATGTTTCTAGGTGGTTTTACCGTATTTCAAGACGGTTGAACTCTATTGAGCACCCAAAAGATCCGAAACATGGAGTGAACCCGCTCGGTTGTAGAGGGCGGGTCCATCAAACTCGTATTGGGAAAAATCCTATGAGCAAGTTCTCCATCGACGCTGTTCTCAGCTGTCCAACACTTCCGTCACTTCCAGCAGTCGCCGCGAAACTGATCGAACTCACCGGCGACCCGGATGTTCAAATCAGTGAGATTGCCAAAACCGTTCAGCAAGACCAAGCACTCGCAGGGAAAGTGCTCAAGACCGTCAACTCAAGTTACTACGGCTTGTCAAACCGGTGCGGATCGATCGATCGTGCGATGGGTTACCTAGGACTCAATACCGTCAAGTCGCTCGTGCTGGGTTTCTCGCTTGTCGAGACAACCAAGAACATCGACGAAGGCGGATTCGATATGGTCGCTCACTGGAGACGCACGCTTATGGGCGCCACCGCTTCGCGTATCCTCGCGCAGCAGTTCCGACTCTCCGACAAAGACGAGGTGTTCTCCGCGGCACTCTTCCAGGATATGGGCATGCTCGCGATCTTTACCTGTCTCAAAGATCAATACATCGATGTCATTCAAGGGATCAACCACACCGATGTGCAGAACGCTGAGTTGGAAGCGTTTGGATTCCATCATGCAGAGGTTGGTGCTCAGCTTGCTCAGAAATGGAAACTTCCAAGCGAGATCATCGATGCGATCCGTTTCCATCACACACCAGAATCTGCAACCACCGGTGACATCGAGATGATCCGTGCTGTTGCGCTTGGGACACAAGTCGCTGAAGCGCTGAGCGTTGAAAATCCCGCGGCATCAATGCGAAAGATCGAAAGAGAAGTTCAGAACTGGTTCCCAGGTCAGAAGTTCGACATTCAAACACTCTTTGAATCTGTGAATGAAGCAGCAAAGGAACTCTCGACCCTGTTCGACACAGAAATCGGCGACCTCAAAGATGTTCAGCAGCTCATGTCCGCAGCGCAAGAGCGTGGTCTCGAGCACCAGATCTCGATGCAGCGACAAACTGAGGACCTCGAAAAACAAGCGTTTACAGACGGTCTGACTTCTGTGCCAAATCGCAAAGAGTTCGATAAAATCCTCGCATCAGCATTTGATGATTTTACTCAGAACGGCAAGGACTTTGCCGTTCTATTCCTTGATGCAGACAAGTTCAAATCAGTCAACGACACCCACGGCCACGCGGTTGGTGACGCGGTGCTTATCGAGCTTGCAAAGCGGACAACCAAAGTTGTAGCCGACAACGGGACCGTATGTCGATACGGCGGCGAAGAGTTCGCGATCATCCTCCCAGGGAGCAATGTGCTTCAAGCAGCAATGCTCGGAGAACGCGTCCGAGCTGAGATTGCAAACGAAGCGTTCGATATTCGCGCTCTCGACGAAGGTCCGGACGAACTCCCCATCTCGGTGAGTGTCGGGGTCTCCGCTGTAGACGCGGGACCCGCGGATCGACTCAGCAAAGCGGAGCAGATTGTTGTCGAAGCAGACAGCGGCGTGTACGCCGCGAAAGCAGCGGGGCGGAACAATGTGCAGGTCTGGAGCGAGAAATCGAATGAATCGCTCCCAGCAGCCAAACCAGCCACCCCATCCACTGTTCCTGAAGGCGACGGCACAATCCGTAAGCTCGTGCTCGTGGAAGACGACGCGCTCGCTGCAACGCTTGTGCTGACACTCTTCAATCGAAAGATGAACATCGAAATCCAATGGATCAAGGACGGCTCCGAAGCATGCGAATACTTCAAAGAATGCTCTGAGAAATCCGAGCGTCCATGCGATCTGGTGATCTGTGATCTCAAACTGCCGGGATGTTCAGGGTTCGAGGTCTACGAGAAGTTCCAAAGCTACGGCTTGGCAAACTCAATCGGGTTTGTCGTGCTCACCTCGGATGAATGCGACGAGACCACGCAGCAGAGCAGCTCTCTGGGAATCTCGAACTGTATTTCCAAGAGTGATTTCTCCAAGAACATCGGTCATTGGATCGGCGTGCTCTCCGGTGGATCATCAGGTTCTGCAGCAGCGTAGTTCCGAAGGGATTCCTACCAATCGAGCGTGCCCCGCCATGCTTTGGTGAGATCTTCAACCTGTGCACTGAGACCATGACGATCATCAGTCAGTTTGCCCGAAGTGTTGGTCCGTCCAAGGCAGTAATGCCAAGCACCTGTTGGAAGATCCTTGATCCACTCGTGGAAATCACTGGTGTTCTCAATCTCAAGCACATATCCGCACGGCGCTTCGTTGAACGCAAAGGTTGTCGCGTCTTGCTCTTCATTGAAGACCAACTCAGCACCAATCGGCTGAGCTTCGGATGAACCTGCAATGAGCATCTCAGCGACAGAGCAAAGGAGTCCGCCATCGGAGACATCGTGCGCGGAGAGCACTTTGCCGTCAGCGATCTTCGAGGCGACATACCGAGCGATCTGTGCACCCAATGAAGGGTTGAGTGTGGTGGTGCGGGATTGTTGCGACCCAAAGAGCTGCTCGTAGGTGCTGCCTCCGAGTCCGCCTGGATTTTCAAGCCCGATGAAGAGCAGGGTTGAATCCGTGCGTTTCAAATCGCTGGTGACAACGCGATCGAGTGTTGGGACGATCCCCATGCCAGTGATGAGCAAAGTGGGAGGGATCTCGATGGTTTTACCTTCTTTGGTGGTGAACTGATTGTTAAGCGAGTCCTTCCCAGATACGAACGGCGTTTTGTACGCCTTCGCACCGTCATAGCAAGCGTGCGCCGCGCGGACGAGCGATCCCAGGTTCTCTGGTTTCTTGCAGCTTGGCCAACAGAAGTTGTCCAGGATCGCGATGCGGTCGGGATCGGTCCCAACGCACACAAGGTTGCGGACGCATTCGTCAATCGCCGCGAGGGTCATCTGGTATGGATCATCGCTGAGCCCGGTAGCGAGTCCACATCCAACCGACAACCCTTGCCCGCTCCCAGGCACTGGTTCGACAACCGACGCGTCGCTCGGACCAATCCCGCTCGGTCCGATCAATGGCTTGACCACCGTGTTCCCCTGCACCTCATGGTCGTATTGACGGATGATCCAGTGCTTGCTCGCGATGTTGGGATGCGTGAGCAACTGCATGAGCGCATCGTTGAGATCCACGCTCCCAGTTGGGAGCGAGTGGGGGGCTTCCTTAGGTGCCGGTTCCCATGTTGCGGTGCGTGTTGGTGTTGGGATTCCATCGTGGAGGAATGACATCGGGAGTCGACCGACTTCGGTGCCTTGGAAGTTGAGGATAAGCTCCGCGCCTTCGGTCCCGAAATGACCCAGGTCCGCCATTTCGACATGTTCTTCGTTGCAGATTTGGCGCAGCTGGGTGAGGTGTTTCTCGGGAACCGCGAGGACCATGCGTTCTTGTGCTTCGGAGATCCAGATCTCGTCGTAGGTGAGCCCGTTGTATTTGAGTGGTGCGCGATCGAGGTGCACATCCGCACCGATCTTCTCGCCCATCTCACCCACTGCGGAGGAAAAACCGCCTGCGCCACAATCGGTGATCGCGGAGAAGAGTGGGCCGCCCTCAAAGTCTCGTGCGCGGAGGATTGCGTCAAGTGTGCGTTTTTCTTCGATCGCGTTTCCGATCTGCACCGCATGGCTGAACTCGTCGGCGTGGGTGTCGGTCAGTTCCGCGCTGCTGAAGGTCGCGCCGTGGATGCCGTCGCGTCCGGTGCGTCCACCCAATGCAATGATCCGATCGCCTTGCTGTGCGTCCCCAGAAATCAAATCGCTCGGCATGATCCCGATGCATCCGCAGTACACCAGCGGGTTGCCGATGTAGCGATCATCAAAGGACACCGCGCCGTTGACGGTCGGGATACCCATCCGGTTGCCATAGTCTCGGACGCCTCCCACGACTTCTGACAGGATCCGCTTTGGATGCAGGCACCCGTCCGGGATGTTGGTCGTGTCGGGGTGCGCGACGCAGAACACATCCGTACTCGCGATGGGCTTTGCAGCAAGTCCGGTCCCGATGATGTCGCGGATACATCCACCGATTCCCGTCGCGGCACCGCCGTAGGGTTCGAGCGCGCTGGGGTGGTTGTGGGTTTCGACCTTGATGCACACGGAATGGTCATCGTCGAACTTGACAATCCCCGCGTTGTCGACAAATACGGATTGTGTCCAATCGAGTCCTTCCTCAATCAACTCAAAGGTCGCCGCGGCGACGGTCGCTTTGAGCAGGTTGTGGATCGTCACGGATCCATCGTCGTGCACCTCGTGGTGGGGTCTGCTCGACCAATCGATTCCTTCTATAGAAGGACCGGTGTAGTGGATCGTTGCTTTGAGGGTCTTGTGGACGCAGTGCTCGGACCAGGTCTGCGCGAGCGTCTCAAGCTCGATATCCGTCGGCTCGCGTCCGAGAACCTGGTACTCGTGTCGGATCGCTTGCATCTCGTGGAGATCGAGGAACAGGTGTCCATCGCGGGAAAGGGTTTCGAGCTGATCATCGTTGAGCTCGCGGATGGGAACATGAGTCAAATCGAAGCCGTGGTCGTGCCCTTTGGGGAGTTCATCTGGGAAGTAGGGTTCCATGTGTACAGATGACACGATTGGATTGGCAAGCACGCGTTCTGCGATGGACTGGGATTCATCAGCATCGAGCCCGAAGATCTCGTAGCGGTATCCTGTCGAGACCATCGCGTCCACGCCGGTCAACGCTTTGATCGCAGCAGCGGTCGATTGAGCTGGTGGATCCATCACGCCGGGGAGCGGGTGGATCTCCGCGATGACGGCGTCGCTGTTGGGAGTCGAGGTCCCGATCTGGACCGTTTCGACAACCGGATTGCAGAGGAGCTTGGTCACCACCTCGTCAAGCTGAGTGTCGGAAAGATCCGCTTCAATCAGGTAAATCCGCGCGCTGGTCGCTTTGGTGATGGTGGTTCCTAGGAGCCGAGCCCGATGGATGAACTCGCTGGCGCGTGGGTCGCCGGCGTGATCTGTCGGGTGGATCTGGATGCGATGAACACGGGTAGCTGTAGCGGATGCGTTGCTCATCCACGATCGTAGACCTATCGGACGGAGCTTTGGTGCTGAGGGGTGTATGATCCGCGCGATGACCGAGACTTCCAAGACAGCACCGAAGAGCAAAGTGAATCTATTTACCGATGGCGCCTGTTCAGGTAATCCCGGTCCGGGAGGGTGGGCGTACCTGCTCGTGCATCCACGAACCGGGAAAACCCGCGAGATGTCCGGCGGCGAGCCTGATACCACGAACAACCGGATGGAACTCCAAGCCGTGATCGAAGGGCTTGGGGATCTCACCGCTCCGAGCATCGTCGAGTTGTACTCGGATTCTCAGTATGTCCTCAAGGGTCTCGAAGCGTGGCTCGACGGCTGGAAGAAGCGGGGGTGGAAGACCGCCGCGAAGAAACCGGTCAAGAATGTCGATCTTTGGCAGCAACTCGATGACCTCCGCAAGAAGCACAAAATCAACTTCCACTGGGTCAAGGGACACGACGGACACCCTGAAAATGAGCGGGTCGATGACCTCGCGGTCCAAGCACGCGAAGCGGTTGCTCGTCGATAAACCAGCTGTTCTACCCAGATCCGGTCCTTACCACCACCAAGCCCAATCTTGTTACCGCTCCACTTATCGGGTGTGGTCTGACCAAGTTTGCGGGGTGTAACGGGTCATCGGATCGGATGGGGCGGAACTTGCCCGCACAGACGGCCCCGCTTTCCCATACTCCATCGACACTCCGATGAATCAGATGCCCCATAAGGCCGATGATTTGGTTGATAGCGGTGCTCCGTGCCCGCTCAACGATGCTTTATGCCACACCCAACGGGAGATACCACCGTGGAACTCGATGCCATACTCCGTCAAGCCCATGAGGTCGATGCTTCAGATGTTCACATCATCGCCGGCGAGCCGCCGATGGTTCGGATCCACCAGGTGATGACCAAGCTCTCTGAAACGGTACTCTCACAAGAAGTTGTTGCCGCGATGTTCGAGCGGATTGCCAACAAGCATGTCCGCGAGACTTTCGAGCGCGAGCGCGATGCAGATTTCTCACACGAGGTTGAAGGACTCGCACGCTACCGCGTCAACGCCCACCTCCAGAAAGGCACGATCGGTCTTGCGATGCGTGCGATTAAGACAAAGGTTCCGCCTCTCGAAGCGCTCTCGCTTCCAGAAGTCATCGCGCGATTGACCTACCTCCCGCGTGGGTTGGTGCTCGTGACCGGTGATACCGGTTCCGGTAAATCAACAACACTCGCGGCGATGATCCAAGCGATGAACGAGCGATACTCAAAGCACATCATCACGCTTGAGGATCCGATCGAATACATGTTCGACTCAGACCAGTGTCTGATCGAGCAGCGTGAGCTCGGTCGAGACATGGCATCATTCACCTCAGGACTCAAGCACGCGCTGCGTCAAGACCCCGACATCATCCTCGTGGGTGAAATGCGTGACCTCGAGACCACCTCCCTCGCGATCAGTGCTGCGGAAACCGGTCACTTGGTCCTCTCGACGCTTCACACCGTGAATGCGTCACAGACCGTGTCTCGTATTATCGACATGTACCCATCGGGTCAGCAGAACCAGATCCGCTCGATGCTCTCGACAACCCTTCAAGCGGTGATCTCCCAGACCCTGTTCACACGCTGCGATCGTCCAGGGATGGTTCCAGCGGTGGAGACGCTGCTGTGTACCCCAGCGGTTCGGAACATGATCCGTGAGAATAAAATCTTTGAAATCCCCAATGTGATCGAGACAAGCCGAGCGATTGGCATGTGCTCGTTGGATTCGTCGATCGCCGAGCTGTACTTCAACGGCACCATCAGCAAGGCGGACGCGATCGCACAAGCGGTGTTCCCAGACAAGCTCGAACGCCAGCTGGTTGCGTGAGGAATCGAAAGCACACATTGATAAGACAGACTGATGGAGATGATTGATGCCAAACTATAAATACCAGGTCAAGGCACCCGATGGGAAGGTCCGGACAGGATTCCTGTCGGCAGACACCGCGGCATCCGCTGCGGCGGTGCTCAGGAACCAGGGCGTTCATGTCATGTCTGTCGATCAAGCAAAGGAAGGCATCGCAGAATCAGGGTTCATGAAAACCCTGAACGATCTCAACTCCAAGAAACCTACGCAAAAGAATGTCCTCGATTTCACAACCCAACTCGCGGTCATGATCCGCGCAGGGATCAACCTCCGAGCGGCACTCGACGGCATCGCGGATCAAACAGACCACAAGATGTTCCGCAAAATCATCGTTGAGCTCAAAGAGGATGTGGAATCCGGTAAGCAGTTCTCCGAAGCGCTCTCGAAGCATCCGAAGCTGTTCTCGCCGTTGTATATCAATATGGTCCGCGCCTCTGAGATGTCGGGTTCATTCTCCGAGATGCTCGTGAGAATCGCTGGCTACATCGCGCAGCAGATCGAGACTCGCAAGATGGTCGTCGGCGCTTCGATTTACCCCGCAATCATCGGTGGTATGGCGGTAACGGTCACGATCTTCCTGATGACCTTTGTGCTTCCGAAGTTCTATACCGTCTTTGAGGGTAAAGAAGATGTGCTCCCTTGGGCGACCAACTTCTTGATGATGCTCTCGCAGATGCTCCGCTCCCAGTGGCCATTCTTGGTTGGTGGGTTATTGGTGCTTTCTGGTGCGTTCTTCGCGTTCTCGAAAACAGAGATCGGTTCGTTCTGGATTGATCGATCGAAGCTCTCGATCCCTGTACTCAAAAACATGTTCCGATCGCTGTACATCACACGATCGCTTCAAACCATGGGACAGCTCATCAACGCGGGTGTCCCGATGCTTGACACCCTCCGGATTACTGGGGATATTTCAGGGAATCGGATTTTCGAGGGTATGTGGAAGAAAGTCCACGGCTCGGTCAAGCAGGGCCGGAAGATCGCTGAACCGCTCCAGAACAACAACATCCTTCCCAAGTCGGTTGTGCAGATGATCGCCGCGGGCGAGGAGTCGGGTAAGCTCGGAGAGGTGCTCGACGAGATATCGGTCTACTACAGCAAGCAGCTCAAGGACCACATCAAGATGGTTACCGGAATGATCGAGCCCATCATGATCATCCTAATGGGTTCAGTCGTTGGATTCATCGCGATGGCGATCATTCTCCCGATCTTCAAGATGAGCCAGATCGTTTCGTAATCGAAGATATGGAGTGAAGAACCCCGTTTGTATGGGAAATGCTTCAGGGAGCACACGATGTCTACGCGATTCACAAGACACACACAACCCAGAAAGTCGCTTCGCAAGCAAAGCGATCGCGGATTCACGCTGATCGAATCCGCGATGGCAACCGTCATCATCGGTGTTGGTGTGCTCGCGATGGTTGATGCTCAGACTTCGTTCATTACTGCAAACTCGTGGTCGTCGCACGCCGCGAGCGGGACTTACCTTGCCAACGAGATCCGCGAGATGACGAGGAATCTCCCGAAGCACGATCCCGTCGTCGGCCTCTTCATTGAAGATGACGGCAACGCAGGAGTGCTCCACGGCTGGGGACCAGATGCAGGGGAAGTGGGGGTCGATGACTTCGACGACATCGACGATTTCGACGGAATCACATTCTCATTCCAAGGCACCGCAGGATTCAATGACGGTGATCTTCCAGGTCCAATCAACGCGTACGGCGAGATCATCCCGGACATCACCATCGATGGCACCGAGATGGGGACCACGACAGAAGACGGATTCCAGGTCACAGCGATGAGCGGATGGTCGCAGCAGGTAACCGTTCAGAAAGTCAATCCGTTTGATCCTTCGAGCGTCTACGCGGACAACTACTTTGAAGCAGCTCTCAACGACTTCCCAGGGCGCGATGTCGATGAGTATCCGTTGCGCGTTACAGTTCGTGTTTTCTATCAAGCAGCCAACGCGATCCAGGCTGACCTGGTGACCGAAGTCATGTGGATTGTGCCTTAATGCTCGGCAGCAAAGGAACCCAACCGATGAGTATGCCTACGAGCCGACAAGCACGCGTGATTCGAGTCCTCCGTTCACACCGACGAGGGATTGCCTCTGTCCTTGCGATGATGTTTCTGGTGTTGTTCGGATCATTGATCGCCGCGATGGCGGTCTCATCAACAGGGAACATCCGCACAGCGAACATGCACCTGCAGGTGATGCGTGCGCTCAGTGCTGCGGAGACCGGATTGTCCGTCGCTGAGCACCGTCTCCATGAAGCATCATCCAGATTCATCATCGCGGAGAGCCAGATCGACAGCACAGTTGCATGGGGACTTTGGACGGGGAACGGCTCAGACATCGGCGCACATCAGGTGCGTCCGCCTCGGATGGGATACACCGAAACCGGACTTCCAAGCGGGATCGCGGAAGCGTTGGTCAATATCCACAGCGCTGATACGAACTACATCGCGGGACTCGGATATCTGGAAGCACCGGAGATTCAGTCCGCGCCAGGTGGGTTGGATACATCGGTCTACGCTGCGACAAACTGGGTGAACACTCCAGCGGTGATGATCGACGGTTGGGATACAAGCGAGATGCCAAACCCGCCGCCGGCGTACCAGATCCGCTACGCGCCGCTTGTGGGTGGTCAGTACATCCGCGTGATCGTCGAAGGGATCGTGTACGATCTTCAGCGGAACAGCCAGCCGATCCGCAGGACGATCATTCGTGATTACAAGGTGACCAAGTCGGTCGATCAAGCGATCCTCGCGCACTCCAAGATCATGATCGGGAAGAATGTCAGCATCGAGGGGGACCTCGGGACACGCTACGACGAGGTCGGGTTCAACTATGGTGATCCTGTAGTCATGCGTTCCGACTTCCATGGCTTGGATCCCGATCTGGATTCAAAGATCGAAAGCTTCTGGGCATCGCTCCAAGCAGCGGATGTGGACATGGATAACAGACTCCGCATCGGTCACCCGATCGAAGGCGCGAGCATCCCTGCGGATGTTGACCTTGATGGGGACGGCGCTCCCGATGGCGCGTTCAACGATGCGACCGGTGATGGGTACCTCGACGAGTTTGACATCTTCATCCGTCACTACGACACCAACGGCGACAATCGTGTGACACTTTCAGCCGCGTTGATCGCAGGAACCCCTGCTGAAACCGCTGGTGCTACTCCAGAGTTTGAGGGGATCGACGAGGACCTCGCGCTCCTGATGGACTCGAGCAACGCGGACCGGAACAAAAACGGGGTGTATGGCTTTGTCGATCTCAACAATAACGGGATCTATGAACCCGCCGATGAAAACCCACTCGATCGCGACGAAATCCACGGCGTCTGGTCCGACATCGAACTCGGATGGCGCGATGGGTACATCGATCTCATGGATCGCTACTCCAAAGTAAGCGGCTCGCTGGTCTTCAAGGTCGGACTCTCGGATTGGGAAACAGAGCAAGGCCCAGTCGGCGATCGTATTCATGGGCCGATCATTCCAGGTGAGGGGGATTCAGCAATGGAGTTCGGCGCCGATGACACCGAACTCCCAGACATTGACTCCTCAAGCTTTGTGGACACAGAAACCGCATTGATCGCGGCAGCGGATGGTGATCCATTCTGGCAACAGGTCGCAGATCAACTCGGGACCTCTGTGGGATCTCTGAGCAGCTGGACCGTTGCTGACAACTCGTCAAGCCCGGATGATCCGCAGTACACACCTGTGTACGACGACAACGACTTCGATGGTCTTCCGGATAACTGGAGTGAAGCGTACTCCGAGAACGCACCGTTCAACTCTCCAAGCTACTCCGACATCTACTGGAGACCCGTCTTCAACAACATGGTGTTCCGGAATGTTGAAATCCCGATGGGACTCAACGGCTTGTTCAACGACTGCACCTTTGTTGGATCGACATATATCAGATCCTACACAGACAACACCCATCCGCTCTGGCAAGAGTACGGCCTCAACGAGCGGGACAGCGGAGGGAATGTCGTTCCCAAATACACTCGTGTTGTCTATGGAGACAGCGCTGGTGAAGATGCATCCAACGCGCCGCCGATGCTCCCGTCATCTGCGATCCCGCCGAACCAGTACATCCTCATGATCGCGCCAGGTCTTTCGCCGATCGATAAGGGGGATGTTCCGGATTCGGAGATCGGTTCGTATGGCGCAGCGTACAACACGCTTCCAGAGCCTTTGGTGATCAATGGTCTTCGAGTGGTGGACACCAAGGAATACTCCAACAACATCCGTTTCCACGACACCCTGTTTGTTGGATCGGTCGTCTCGGACACGCCGGTGAACTACACCCAGCTCCGCAATAAGATCCAGTTCACAGGCGCAACCAAGTTCTCGACGGTCCATCCCGATGAACCCAACAACGCGTACCTCAACCCAGACACCGGTGATCTGGATGACATCCAGACCAGCTCAATGATGCTCCCGAACTACTCGGTTGACTTAGGGTCATTCAACTCGCCACCTGAGCAGGACATCCAGCTCAACGGTGCAATTATCGCAGGCGTCCTTGACGCTCGTGGAAACACAGAGATCAACGGCGCTCTCCTGCTGACCTTTGATCCAGAGTACGGCGTCGCTCCGCTTCTCGATATCACAGGCGCCCCGATCGGGAATCCGGCGGGTTTCAACGCCTCGCTCGGATACTTCGGTGATGGTGATGGAGACTTCGAATCCATCGACCCATCAACACTCCCAATCGTTGGAGGCGTCGCGATCATCGGATACGACACCACCGGCGACGGACTCGCGGATGTCTCCTACACACAGTCTCAACCAGCAGGATCAACACCTGTCCCGTTCAACGGCTACGGAAAGATCCGCATCAAGCACGATCCTGATATGCGTTTGCCTTCAGGGTTGATGCTGCCATTGTCCATGCCACCGGTTTCCGGGAGCTACCAGGAAGGATCAATCCATTGATCACCCAAAGACACAAACCAAGCCAAACACGCTCTGTCAGACGCGGATTCAGTCTGATCGAAGTCCTCATCGCGATGACGATCACTTCCACACTCTTGACCGCGACCATGGCAGCGCTTGACGCTTCATTCAAAAGCTACAAGGTGACCACCGAGGGTGCGTCAACCAATGTGGTCGCGCGGATTGTGATGCAGCGTGTGACCTCTATGGTGCGGACCGGTGAGAGCTTTGGGCCGTACCCAGTGAATCCGATCGCGACACCAACCATCGAATCAAACTGGATGGAGTTTGTGTCCTATCGAGAGCCATCGACAGGCAAGCATCGCGTGACACGCCTTGAACGCCGAGACGGTGCGGACGGGACTGGTCCATTCGAGCTGTGGTATGTGGTGAGCAGCTTCGAGAATGGGGATTTCGTTTCAAGCTCAGAAGCCCCATTGCTTGTCGGGCTCAACAAGGTCTTGTTCAGCATGGAATACGATGTTGGTCCCAAGCTCCGACGAGTGACCGTCGACCTGATTCTGCAGCCTGACGATATTCAGGATGTCGCGATCAGCACGAAACTTGAGGTGCCGACAATCCGATTGGTTGCCAGCGCTTCGCCTCGTCAGTTCGACGAGTAAGCATGGGGTAGCTCATCAATCCGAATACCCATCCGGATGCGACAGCATCCATGAATACGCGGTTGAAACGATTGCGTCGATGTCTGTGTATCTTGGTTCCCACCCAAGTACTGTTCGTGCTTTTTGAGAATTGCAGAACAGTGCCACCGCATCACCAGCTCGGCGAGGAGCGTCTTTGATCGGGAAGTCCACACCAGAGACGCGTCGAACCGCTTCGAGGACCTCGCGGACGGAATATCCCTTGCCTATCCCGATGTTGAACGCTTCGCACTGCCCAACTGAGATCGTGTTCATCGCCAGCACATGCGCATCAATCAGGTCGTCTATATGGACATAATCGCGGATGTTCGTGCCATCTGGGGTGGGGTAGTCGGTTCCAAAGATGGTCATAGCTGTACGGCGTCCCAGCGCGGCGTTGATCGCGACGGGGATGAGGTGGGTTTCTGGTGAGTGATCCTCGCCGAGCATTCCGGAGGTGTCCGCTCCCGCAACATTGAAATAACGGAGGATGGTCAGCGCGATGGGATTGTTGTCCAGTTCACGCTTCTTTGCGTAATCAATCAGGATCTGTTCCATCTGTAGTTTGGTTGAGCCGTATGGAGAGGTCGGGGTTTGCGGGCAATGTTCGGGGACGGGAATCATGTCATCTGGTGGATCCCCAAAGGTTGCGCATGACGAGGAGAAGATGAACCGCGAAATCCCAGCTCCGTTGTGTGCCTGATCACACGCATCGAGGAGCCCGATCCCTGACGCGATGTTGTTCTTGTAGTACATCAATGGTTGTTCAACGGATTCGCTTACATACGCGAGCGCGCCAAAGTGAAGCACGGTATCGAGCGAATGGGTGTTGATGGTGTCCAATACGATCTTGGTATCTCCAAGATCCGAGTGGACAAATCGGAAGGACTCTGGATATACCGATCCGAGCATATCCATCGGTGCTTGATGTCCGCGATGGAGGTTGTCGATCGCGACGACGAAATGGCCGTCTTGAAGCAACCGCAGGCACGCATGCGAACCGATATACCCCGCGCCGCCTGTGACCAGTATCCTCATGCGAGATTCTACGCGATATCGGGGGAAATAGCCGAAGACAGATAGAACACCCAAGGTGAAATTCCAACGATGCAATACGGTACAATGGGTGTCGGCACCAGATCTCTGGGGCACCTGCAGGAGCGCATACTTTCATGGCGGAATCATTCGGTAGCGATTTCAAGCGTTTCTTCGGCAAAGGGCTCGCGATTCTCTTGCCCACCGCTGTCACACTCTGGTTGCTCTGGCAAGCACTCGGATTCGTCTACAACAATGTTGCTCAGCCCATCAACCGCGCGACAAGGTTGACGGTTATCTGGGTCGTGCCTCAGGTGACCAGCGAAGAAAAACTCCCGAGCTGGTTCAGCGTTACCAATGAAGAACTCGCTCTTGCGCGTGCGAACCGGGATGTTTCTCAAGGAAAGATTTCAGATTCCGCACTCCGCAGAGAAATCCGAACCCAGTACCTCAGCAAGTTCTGGAACGACCACTGGTACCTGAACCTTTCCGGTTTCATCGTCGCGATCATGCTCATCTACCTGTCCGGCGTCCTCCTCGGGAACATCGTCGGCAGAACAATCTACGCTCGCCTCGAAAGACTCATCACCCAGATACCGGGCTTTAAGCAAATCTACCCGCATGTCAAACAAGTCGTTGACATGATCCTCGGCGACAAAAAAATGGCATTCTCCAAAGTTGTGCTCGTCGAGTACCCAAGAGAAGGCATCTGGACCGTCGGATTCTTAACCGGCAACTCCATGCGTCAGATCGACAAATCCGCTGGTGGAACAGTGGTGTCCGTGTTCATCCCAACCTCTCCGACTCCCTTCACCGGATTCACGATCAATGTCCGCAAGGAACAAGCGATCGAGATGAGCATGAGTGTCGAAGAAGCGCTCCGCTTTGTCATCACCGCTGGCGTGCTGGCGCCGGGAGAGGATGTCGATCCTTCAATCATCCAGTCGAATCCAGACCTGATCGCGAAGCTTGCGAGCGAAGAACTTGATCCTGACAAAGCTGAGAAAGATTGATCAGCTGATCGCTTAGCCGTCCCTTGGCGCGACGACGACGCGTCGTGAAAGGTCGGGAACCCAAGTGCCACCCGGATTCTCGATGGTAATCGCGAAGAGCGCGACGCGTCCGACATCAATACCAGGATGGATCGGGACGATGATCTCGCCTTCTGCGGATGCGTTGAAGACGCCGCCACTGACTTTCTGCTCAAGTCCGCGTTCGTCGATGACCCAGATCTGGTACTGCTCGATATTCGGATCATTGGGTTCGAGTCCAACGAAGCGGATGTAGCCCTCTTGGAGCGAATCACTCCAGATCACATCGCCCTGAACACCTTGTTGTTCAGCGGGCGCGTCTGGCAGATCAAACGGCTGCCAAGCAATCTGCACACTGTCGGGAACCGTGAGTAGCTGTCGACGATTCTCCGCGAGCTGCGCAGGATCGAGCGGGGTTTCATACAAAGCGATTCGATCCATTGCGCTGTCGAGTGAAGATGTTGCTTCTGCGAGTTGGCTCGCGAGTTCAAGCTTTGTATTCTCAAGCTGCGCGAGCTGGGTCGCTTGGAGTTGATTCTCTGCTTCGAGCGATTGGATGGACTCTTGCGCTTGTGCTGCAGCGATTCTGCTATTGGCAAGCAGGGTATCGTTGTCGTTGATTTTGCTTTGTAGCGAAGCAAGTTTGCTCTCGAACTGTTGTCGAGCCTGATTCCGAGCGGTGTAGTTGGATACACCAAAGATCGTCGCGCCAATCGCAATCATCGCGGCGGTAGCGGAAATCCAGCGCCAAGGTCCAGATGTAGAAGATCGTGAAGTGCTTGCTGCAACCCCATCGTGGAAACTGATCGGGTCGTTCCCAGCACGAACTGATATAGCGGCTTGTCCGCCTTTGGTCAGTATTTCAGCGAACGCTGAGGGGAGTTGCTCTTGGTCATTGCTATGCTGATCAAACATAACCAGTAACTCGCCAAGAATCTCATCGGGGAGCGAATCGAGGTCATTCGCAAGTGCCGTGAGTTCTTCCTGTTCAGCATGAGAAAGATCACCGAGCTGCTGTGCCGCGAGGAGTTCGATCAGTCGTTCAGCGTTGTCATGCGAATCGCTCATGATGGACTCCTTTCGCACTGAAGTTCGTTTGAATCACCGAGAATAGCTTTGGTCATCCGGATCATTGCACGCCGAATACGAGACTTGACTGTTCCGACAGGGACATCGGTCATTTCGCTGATATCTCTATGGGACAAGCCTCTATAGACCGACATCCACAACGCGGTTTGTTCGTCTTTGGGGAGCTCGTTGAATCCGCGAGCGAGTTCTTTGCGATACATAGGTGCTTGCTTGATGCCCGCTTCATCGCCTGAAATGTTCGGGATTTTCAACTCGGTCGCTTTGAGTTCATTCGACGCTCGGCGTTCATTCCGTCGCTGGCTCGTGATCTTGCGTTGGCGATCAATAATCCTGCGGTGAGCGAGCGTTGCGACAAACGCAGCTTCGCTTCCCTTGCTTGGATCAAACCGATCCGCATGCAACCAGAGTTCGAGGAACACATCCTGTACCGCGTCTTCGACTTCGGATTCCGCACGATCAAGATACCGACGCGCCAAGCGCCAGATTAGACCGCCGTACTCCGCAACGCAATCCTCAGCAGCGGATTGATCGCCGTTCTGGATGCGGTGAAGAATAGAGGACAAGGTCGTCTCCAAATGCAGAGGTGTGAAGTTATCTCGAACTCGCATCGCAGTCTATCACAAGTTGATCAAAAATAATCTCGAATCACAAAAACACCTCGAAGTTCATATCCGAAAGACCTGCAACTCAGCGCTTCACCAATCCAGCGTATTTGGACAGGCGATCGCTGCATCTACAAGCATGCATTCGCATGTATTGATCAATCAATGAGGAGATTGGAAAATGAAATCATTTACAAACAAACAAACGAATATCAACAAACCTCGTGTCGCAAAGTTTGCGATGGCTGCAATGGTCGTTGCGTGCGGAACCGCGGTTTCTAGCAGCTCGGCAGGTGAACTGGTTTATGGCGTCACAGACACACAAACGCTCGTCTCGTTCGATTCTTCGGATTCTTCGAACCTACTCACAGGGGTTGCAATCTCTGGACTCCAAAGCAACGAACAAATCCGAGGCATCGACATCCGCCCCGCAACCGGGCAACTCTATGGCTTGGGTAGTTTCAACAACCTCTACACCATCGACGCAGCAACAGGTGCCGCAACACAAGTCGGTGTCGGACCATTCGCGCCCGCTACGAATGGTTCAAGCTTCGGGTTTGACTTCAACCCGGTGATCGACCGTATCCGACTCGTGAGCGATGCGAACCAAAACCTTGTTTTGAATCCAAACGATGGTACATCAACCGAAGTTACAAGTCTGTTCTATGGAGCAGGCGATGCGAACTTCGGGATGGACCCAAACATCGTGGGCTCCGCGTACACCAACAGCTTCGCCGGAGCGATGTCAACCCAGCTGTATGGGATTGATACCGGCTTGGACATCCTCGTCACGCAAGCAAACAGCGCCGGGACATTGATGACCGTTGGAAGCATCGGTGTGGATCTCAACGACACGCTCAGCTTTGATATCTCTGGAGCGTCAGGGTTTGCATATGCAACCGTCGTGAGCGATGATTTCTCGAGCTCAACATTCTGGCAGATCAACCTCGCTGACGGCTCTGCCTCCGCGCTGGGCGAAATCGGCGGAGGGGCATTGATCACTTCGATGACCGTAGTACCAGCGCCAGGGGCGTTCGCGTTGCTTGGTCTTGGAGGTCTTGTTGGGGCGCGTCGTCGTCGATAATGAGCTCGTGGGCTCAATCGAAGCCTTTTGAACGATTGAGAGAGATCCGTCTCGGCTGAGTATGTCCCGCTTGGCCGAGCGGTTTTTTTACATATCGATGTGACAGGATTGCAGCTCAATCTACCGTCAACTTGAATAGGTTCAAGCCAAACACTCCAAAGTTCATTCGAATCTTCTATATATGATCAGAACTTGAAAGTCGTCATGAACCAAACCCGTTCGGTATCAGGCTGTGTTCTATCGCCGTCAAAGTATGCGTATTTGGCGAGCACCGACCAGTTGGGAGAAAGCTCCTTGGATGCGACGACATCAATCTCATATCCAAGATCATTGCTCCCTTGGTCCGACCAGAACTTGTGGTAGGTCACACCCCCCTTGATACCCCAAGGCAGGTCCGCACCGATCCCAAAATAAAGGTCTTGCAGGCCACCTGCGGGTGTGGTGAGGAAGTTGTCTGCGAATCCTTGGAATTTGTGATTGGTACCTAGGGGGAAACGGAACGCAAATACGCCGTTGTCGCTCCCAAGAAACTGGTATCCAGCGACGAGGTATCCGAGGTTTGGTTGAGTCAGTTTGAGTTGTGCTGCGTAGAAGTCTGCGTCGTAGCTTGTTGGATTACGCCCAGCATCGGTTTGGTTTGCATAAGTGAGTTCGTATTCCGCGATTAGATGGTCAGTCTCGTTGGGGTCATCAAAGAGCTTCCCAGAAAGCCGAACGCCATAGGTGTCGCTTGAGTTTGCAGGGAGGTCACTCTTGAAATCGAGTAGGTAGGAAAAAGCAGTGGCGCTCAGCTCCGGCGCGATTCTATAAGACGCGTTGATCATGTGCGATTCGGATTCTGGATTGAGCCCGTCTGGGCCGAAGACCCGTTGCACGCCCCAGATATAGGCATAGAACGTATTGAAGCGTTCAAGCCCAAAATTCGTACGGATGCTCACGGCGTCGTAAGTCTGCTCGAACTGTCGCCAGCCGACATTGCCTACAAATCGTGAGTCATCAAGGATGATTCGTTGACGACCAGCTCTGAGATCCAGCGAGAGATCAGAATCGTTGAAGTTCTTTGGGTTGTAGCGCAGATAGGCTTGGTTGATCTCAGTCCCGATCGGGTCAGCAATGGTCGTTCGTGTGGGATCACCATCACCAGTTGCAGGCACAAAGTAGCGATCGCCGTCGAATGTGGAGACATTCTCCATCTCGATGAATCCACTGAATCCCTCGATCGGCTTGGACTCGTACCCCAGCCGAAGTCGATTGGTGACCGCGACGGAGGATCGGCTTCCTGTGGTGTCTGCGTGTTCAAAACGGAGTCGATTATCAAGATGGATCTTTCCTGATGTCAGCGCATCGAAGAGATCATCCGCCGGCTCATCGGGATCTGACAACCAACCGAGCGGGAATCGTTCTCCTTGCTCAATTGGTGCCTGATCATCAGCATTCGCTTGAGGAGTGGGTTCTGCAAGTGCTATGGATGCGAGTGATACCAATAACGCAGCACGATAGAAGTGTGATCGTTTCATCTTGAGTTCCAAGTTGTTGTTGACAAATCAAAGTGAAGGTTCGTGTTTCCACGAGCCTCCGCAGATGGTTATTGGTTTCCGGATGGACGCTGCCCCGCTGGCTGCGTGACCCCTTGCACGGGATCAATCGGCAAGTCATCCGTGCTGGGTGCTTCGGGAGCACGCAAGCGGACCGCAAGCGCCTGAGCTTGTCGGCTGTAGTCAATCGACTCGCCGAGAATCCGCACGGACTCTTGATCCGCGTGGAAGCCGCGTGAGTTCTCGCTGCTGATGTAATCCAATCGCCACATCGCTTTACGCTGCAGGTCATAGATCGGTTGGAGTTCGCTCTCAGAAGCGCCCGCGGCTTTCGCTTCAAGGATCGCGTCGAGCATGTCAGTCATCGCGACCGCCGCACGATCCATATGAGCAAGGGTTCGTCCCTGAATCGTCTCGACCTTCTCGCGAAGCGTGACCTCGTCATCGTTGTGACACTGTTGGCATGCATTGTTGATATTCGCAAGCGGACTGTGCACATTATGACTCGAGAGTTTCATCGCACCCTCTCGCTGGTACGGCATATGACAGTCCGAACAACTCACACCGCTGCGTGCATGAATGCCCTGACTCCAGAGCTCAAACTCGGGGTGTTGGGCTTTGAAGATCTCTGCCCCCGTTTCGCCGTGCTTGTAGTCGTAGAACGCTGATCCATCGGGGAAGGTTTTGTCTTCCCAATGTGCTTCGAGCTGCTCCACCTTGAGTCCATTGCCCCACGGGAACTCGAGCGTGTCCTTGTTGGCGCAGTAGTACTCGACATGGCACTGTCCACAGACGAACGAACGCATCTCTTGTCGGGTGCCGTCTTTGTTGGGGTCGTAAGGGACCTTGCGGTCTCCGCGTCTCCAGCGTTCAATACTCGGGAGATGCGGCGTCGGCTCGTCGCTTTCTGCGAGGCCCGCGATGCCGAGCACGAATCCCGGTCTGGTGACACGAATGTCCATAGTCTTTGGATTATGACAGTCGATGCACGATACAGGGTGGGCCTCTCCGCCTTCAAAGACTGGGTGATCTTCAGGAACAACTTGCCCTTTGAACTCGCCTGTGAATCCACCGATCGGTGCTTGTGGAACCGCTGGTACATTTTCTCCGGGAGTGCCATCAGGAGATTGCATGACAAGCGCAAGGACCTCGTCGTAAGGCAGCTGGCTCACCTCTTGGAATCCGCGGATGACCGCTGGCATATTGAAGTCCGCTGCGAGCGATTCTTCCGTCACTTCCTGTCCCATGGCTTCCATACCGATCCTGCGATACATCACACTGTTGGATGCATGGCAGTGGATACACGCGCCGGCTTGCGATTTTTTGGTCACCCGCTCCGTCACACCTTGGTCATAGAGCATGTACGCGTGACCGCGTGCTTCGCGATAGTCAATGCTGAAGGCGTACCCGGCGTATAGGCGTGTGAGCCAGGGGTATGTATCGAGTTTGCTGTGCGGGAGCGCGCTGGAACCGCCGTAGAACTTGTCACCAGCGGTCGCTTTCCATCCATCAAACTGATGAGGCCAGTTCTGACCCCAAGGCTCAGGATCGGTACTGATCTCAGTAACATCAGTCACACGAACAAACGGCGTGCGTGCGTCCTGTTTGTGTCCAAACATTGTGACCAGCACCCAAGTCACCGCGAGTGTTGCGATCACTGCGACAAGAAACACAAGGATCAGCAAGACCACACGCCCGTTTCTTGAACTCCGGAGCCGATTCTTTATGGTCGTAGATGTTGTGGTGTTCATTGTGCGTGAGTCCTCTCAAGGGATGAATGCGTGAATCAGTCTCGCTTGCCGAATCCGGATTCTCGTCCGGCGTGTCCCACATCACCGTGACAATGGACGCAGTATTGCATCTCGCCGTTGGGTTTCGATGGGAGCATGTGATCAACAAAGTCGTCATGGCAGTACAGACACGCGTGCTGTGTAACACGCCTGTTGCGTTCTTTGATCTGGATCGGTTCGTGGAAGTCACCCGTCGTGAATGCGAGGGAATGAAAGAAACCGTTGTCGGCTTTGGTCAGCCACTTCCCGCCGAAGTCGTGCGGGAGATGACAGTCGTTGCAGGTCGCGACGCCGTGGTGACTCGACTTGGTCCAAGTGTCGTAGTGGGTCTGCATGACATGGCAGTTGGCGCACGATGCAGGGTCGTTTTTGAGGTACGCGGTGCCCTCGCCGTACCCGAAAGTAAAGGCACCAAGCCCACCCAGGACACCCAGCATTAAGGCACAGAGCAGTGCAGGAACAATCAAGCTCCGTTGTTTCGATTCTGTTGTACCCGTCGCGTTGCTCATTGTGCGCCTCGCAATCAGAGGGTGTGGCGATTGATTATAGATATCCGTATCCGTTTATGCAAATCAGGTGGGTCTGATTTGCCGACGATTTCTTGGAATCAATCCCGTGAGCATCAGCATGACTTGCGCAGCGACAAAGATTGCGAGCCACATCGAGGCGGAGTCCATGAACCCATAGGCATGCAGTCCGACACCGAGCATGTTGGTCCCGAACCAGCTCCATGCCGTCACGATGTTTCCAGCAACTGCAAGGACCGCGATTCCCTTTGCTCGGATCATGCCTCCCCATCGAGCATGGAGAATGATCGCGTTGATCAGCACAACCAGCGCCGCGCCGTTCTCTTTGGGGTCCCATCCCCAGAATCGACCCCAAGATTGATCCGCCCAGATCCCACCGAGCACGGTGCCGACAAAGCTCAGCAGCATCGCGAAGCACACGACGCCATAGACCATGTGGATCATCGATCTCTCGCGTTCAGGGGTGACCGCATTGGTGAAGACCCGAGCGAGTAGATAGATCATCGCAATTGTGCCAGCGAGGAAGGTCGCGGAATATCCGAGCGTGATCGCGATGACATGCGTCGCGAGCCAGAAGTTGCTATCGAGGACCGCTTGCATCATCTGCATCGTGTCGCCGTCGTTCCCCAGGTTGTGGGCGATGACGAGGGTTGTTGCGCCGATCGCTGATGCACCCAGAACCGCGATTCCAAGCTTGAACAAACGCTCGATAAAGAGTCCCGCAAGAGCAGATGCCCATCCGACGAAGATTGCTGAGGAATAGAGATTGGTCACCGGTGGGCGATCCTGCAGATAGATCCGCATCCCGATCGCGAAGGTGTGCACGAGCACCGCGACGACGAGGAGCATCCAAGAACTGGAACGGAACCGATCAGCAAGCAAGGTGCTTTGTGATCCGGCGCGGATGATAAACGAGCCGCACACACAGAGGAACGCGAGGAGGTAGACCGCGGTTGTGCTGGTAAACAATGATGCACGATTGAACCAGACTTCAAGCCGCATCTTCCGCATCACGCCAGGCATCGACTGTTCAAGTAGTTTTGTGTATGAATCGACCGCGGCGGAAAACTTCTCCGTATCACCGATGTTGGCAGCGTTCATAATCGAGGTCAGATACGCAACACTCGGATGAGGAACCTCTGAATCCTGATCATCTAGGAATGCGTCGTGGAATGGTTGCCACTGCCCATCGGGTGAGAGCGGGGGGATCGCGTATGGCTGACGCATCTGCGCGTACGAAAGCACGCGGTTGACTCGATCGTGAAGCTGAATGATTGAGCGTTGGAACCCATCGCGTTGCTTGGGATCCACAGCATGAGCTTGGCTCGCTTGATTCGTGATCTCTTGCCAGAATGGTTCGATCTCGTCAAGCGGGATGCGGCCACTCTGCGTAGGTTCCAAATTTATCAGAGCGAGCACATCTGGATGGTCTATGCGGATGAGCGGCAGGTCCCTGATTCGGTCTGGATTCGCGATCAGATCAATCATGAACCGCACCGCAGAGACTTCGCCCTCTTGGGATTTGGTGGTCTGTTTGCCCCCGGCGATCATCATCATCGAACGCGCTGCGGTATCCATAGGTTTGATGCGACCTCCAGAAGAGACCGGAAGCTGAGCGAAGCGTTGCGTATCAAAGTCGCTTGGTGCGAGCGGCTTCAACGCAGAGCTGAACGCGATGAACACGCCTGCTCCAAAGACGAGGATCGGCCAGACGCGATCGAGTGTTGTCTTGGACACTGATGCAGAGTCCAAGACGATTGGACCTTCTCGCAATCGTCGTCGAAGAAAAGCGGTGATGGATTGAAGGAAGTGGCCGATCATCCCCACGCTGACAAGAATGCACGCAAGGTACGGCATCAACCATCCCGGGTTGCGAACAACCTGAAGCACCGTCCCGGTCCCATCGGGTTTGTACGACGCTTGGTAGAAAGTCCGTCCCGCGTACCGGAGCGGGTTATTCATCCAGATGCGTGCTTCACGATCGGTGCCATGCGCTGGATCAATAATCCGGACATCGCTGGAGAAGTTTTTCGCGATGGAGGTGCCTGTAAATGTGTCATGGCTGAAATCGTTGAGATGAATCTGGAAGGGGAGGTAGGTTCTGGAGTATCGGAGTGCGATGCCGAAACTTTGGTCATTGTGCTCGACGCGCTGCAGATCAGTGAGCATGGATGAGAGCATCCAAGTCCCGATCGGTTCGTCGTTGTGGAGGAGGGTGACATACGCTGCGGGGGCATCGGACTTATTCGCGTCAACACCCGAAATCTGAGCAGCGCCCTCGGCGAGTGCTTCGAGTCCGATGCCTGCAGTTGCAGGATTCTGATCGGGATGGTGCTGCAGGATCTGGAACAACTGCGCATTGGGCATCCATTGATCCACTCGGATGGAGAATGGCAATCGCTGGTCAGTGATGGGTTTCTGCGAACGCGACGCATGGATGATCATGTTCATCGGGATCGAGACAACACGATCGTGATCAGGATGACTCGGATCAACGATCGCGATCTCAACTTCTCGGATATCTTCAAGGAATGAGGTCTGCTGCCCCTCGTCGATCGACATCATCCCCTCATCCGCGAGGAACCCAGTCACGAACTCACCAAGCAGCAGCACGATGAGTCCAGCATGAAGCACAAGAATCCCGATGCGTTTACGATTGGCTTTGAATCGGATGATGTGAGCCGCGAGGAGATTGAGAATCATCATCGCTGCTATTGAGAGTCCGCCAGGGAACGGGACCCCGATGCGTCGTGTTTCTCCTCCGGTCAAGTGTCCGAGATCGATCATCGCGATCCATGAGCGGAAGTAGGTGTCCACCGCTTGCCAGACTCCCAACTGGGTCTGCGCAAGCGTCCCTACGAAAATAAGAACCATCGCAATCGTGAGTAGCACAACAGTGAGTCTGAGCGACGCGAGTAGAGAGAGCAACTGTTTCAACATGGCCGGTACCTGTCTTATCGAAGAATGGAACGAGCGAACTCGACAATCTCCGCTTCAAGCGCATCGGCGAGTTCAAGCGTTGGGAGTATCGTGCGCACAAACCATGTTTGGTCATTGATCTCGTCATACAGTGCGACAGCGATCATCACACCTTGCTCAGATACGATCCGGGTTTGATACCCATTGGGTTCTGATACGGAATCCTGAGTAGTGAATCGTTGGATGAAACTCTCGAGTTGTGATTGGTCGATTCGTTCCAAAGCCATCTGTTCTCGCCATCTGTTGATGTTCGCGAGCGTGCCTCCAACTTGTCCTGGGAAACGAGTGATCGCGACTTCCTGGCCACCAGCATCGGTAGGGATTACGAAAGTCGCCAGCCGCATAGAGCGAGGCGTTGTGTCAACTTCCCATCTGTCGGGGACAATCCAAGAATCATGTGCTTTGACCGGGTCGCTTTGTGCTGACTGGGCCGAAGTTTGTTGAGTTGTTTCTGTTGTGGCCATTATGGGGATCTGTTCAATGCCTTTCTCAATGCGTTGAACCTGCACAGTGTTCTCCTTGCAACCAACAAGGGAGAGCGAGCACAAAAGCAAGAGTGAGTTTTTATTGATGGTTCGAGAGGGCATATCGAATCTTATCTCGCTCAGATGAACTTGAGTCTTCATCGCTTCGAGCGATATGAAATTGCGTCTCGAGCGCAGCCGGTGTAGTAAGGAGCATTATTCAATGATCTGCCACGCAGATGCTTGATTGAGAACCTCAGCATCCAGTGGCTGCGCGAATGCCTCGGCTTGAGACTTTGTCTCAAACATCGCCAAGCCTGATGCCATTGGTGAACGGATCTGCGTGGAATAGACGAACCAACCAACTTCAGATTTGATCCATGTCGATTCTACATACTCATGCGACCAGCGATTGACGATCTTGAGATCTTTGAACTTACGTTCAAACTTGATTTGGCAGTTAAAGTCATCGAACAGGAGTGGTTGGTAGCCGCGTTCGTTCTCGATGATTGTCGAAGTGGCGAATCTTTCGTCGCTGATGATCATGCCGCACCCTTGGCATGTCGAATCCCCGAGCACGATCGGAGGGGGGGCATCAACATCGTTGCGTCCACAAGATGGAATAGTCAGAAGCAAACAAGCCGTGGAAAGCATTTGGCGCATCGGTGTCCTCATCAGATTCCTCCTCGTTTTCGGAACAGTACGAGCGCTAGTCCGAGCGGAAAAAGGATCCATCCCACGAGGGTCAGCGCCAAGATCCATGAAAGAGAATCTCCAAAGGTGCGAGATGCATAACTCCCGACTGGTCCGAGTACATCAAGCGAAGCATTCATGTTCACGATCACCCCCATTTTGAATGCTTGGAGTGGGTTGATGATCGCGATAGCGAAGACCTCTTGAACACGAAGTTTAAAGAGTACCGTTCCAGCCATGAGTCCGAGGTCACTGAGAAAGACCAATGTCAACCAACTGAACAATCCAAGCCCGGTTGCGATCCCGCTTCTTCTAGAGAGTACAGAAAGTAGCATCCCAAGCGACAGCATCGCGAGGGCAAGCATACAGGTGAATACGATCAACATCGAATATGATCCCAAGCCAACCCCGCCTGCATTGAACGCAAGGACCGCGGCGCTAAGCCCGAATCCGATTCCCATTGAACAACAGATTGCGAGACCCAGCCCGATATATTTGCCTATCAAGAGTTCGGTTCGTGTGATGGGCTGAGCAAGAAGGTACAACAGTGTTCCTCGTTCCCGTTCCCCTGCGATGGAACCCGCTCCAGCGATCAGAGCCATGAGCGGCACAACGAGCATGATGAGGTTCAGAAGCCCTGCTGTTGTTCGCCCAAAGCCTGCGAATCCTTGAGAACCCGAGCCCGCAAGCGACATATACGAAACCCCAATCGAGAGCACGGAAAACGCAACGGTGTACAACAAGAACCATCTGCTGGAAAGTGCATCAAAGAACTCTCGCTTCGCAAACGCGAGCGTGCAGTACATCCTCGAAGTATGTCCGGGACCAGCGTGGCTTTGAATCTCGTGTCCAAGATATTGATCTGTTGACAGTGTGGTCATGGCTGATCTCCATGGGATTGATTGCTGGTGGCCAATGTGTCGATTGGGCAATCGTCAAAGTCAAGGGATTCAATTGGTTTGAGTTCCTCAAGAATCTCAAAATCACGGACCCCGATGGATGCTTGAGCGAGCAGTGTCATCGGTTCGCCCTTTCGATTGTGAGGGACGGAGACACAGAGCCCGTGCCCATTCAGATTTACCGTGAGCCCCGCCTGTCGAAGCACATTCGCGGCTTGATCGTCGTTATCCTCATTGGTATGCAGGCGAATGGTCTGCAGTGAGCGCTGGGTTGGCCAGAGTTCTTTCGGAGTCACATCCCGGACCAGCTTGCCCCTTTCTAGCACGAGAACTCGGCTCGCAAGCGTGTGGACCTCATCAGGTCGGTGAGAAGCAAAGAGCAGTGTCTTCCCTGTTTCTCGCAATCTGCTCAGGGTATCGACAACTTCTTGCCTGCCAGAAGCATCAAGATTTGAAGTCGGTTCATCGAGCATGATGACAGGTGGGTCTGCGATGAGTGCAATCGCAAGCGCGAGCCGTTGCTTCATCCCTCCCGAGAGATCACGGACTCGTTTGGATTCGTGACCCTGCAGGTTGACCATCTCAAGCACACGAGTCGCGTCGGTATTCCGTTTGCCGCGTAGCTTGGCAAAGAACTGGATCGATCGACCGAGCCGCGCGTCATCATGGAAAGAGAGTTCTTGCGGAACATACCCAACGAGAGCGCGCGCGAGCTTCCCGCTTCGCTGAACATCATGCTCATTGATGGTTACATGACCTGCAAACGGAAAGATGCCCAGCAAACAACGGATGAGCGTGGTCTTCCCTGCTCCGTTGCTTCCCCAGAGCGCGAGTGATTCAGACGCGCCAAGCTCAAAGCTCACATCATCCACGGCTCGCATTGAGCCAAATTTTTTGACAACTTGTTTCGCATGAATCATGCGTCAACCCTCCTGGGGTGATGAGGAACTTGGGCGTCGGATTCGCTTGGTGTGTATACAAAGAGCCAACCAATGCAAAGACTTGAAATAAGCAGCCCTGCAGAGAGGACAGCCATCGGCCATGGATTTGTCGAATCAGAACTGGGCAAGAGCTGGAGTTCCGGCACAATGCTCAATGGGCTTGGGTCAGTGAACATGGGCTGCGGACTCAGGTCGGGGAACGCGCGAGCCGTGAGTTCAATCGCTTGTTGTGCAGGACTATGCACAAAGATCCGGAGGTTGGGCTCTCGCGCCAGCAGGTTCCGGAAAAGCGAGCGCGGTGCGTGCGGCAGATCACCGATCCCGTCGTTTTCAAGATCAAACCCCGCGTAGTCGGACCAGAAGTTTCCGCGTCCGTCTTTCTCAAAGGAGTTGAGGGTGAGCTGACCTCCGCCGTGGACGGCTACCTGCTCTTCGTTTTCAACGAACGCATTTTCTGTAATGACATTGTCATGCGTGATTGGTGTTGCAAGTAAACCGATCTCGTTGAACGAAAGACTGTTGCGTGTGATGAGTCCAACCGCATCCACCGACGAGGGGCTGTTGTCGATGTAGACACCGACTCGATTCGCAAGCAGCGCGTTGTCCTCGATGACGATGTCGTCGCAGTCTTTGAGCCCGATGCCGTAGCCCGAAGAGCCCCGGTTGTTCACCACGCGGTTGTGTTTGAGCGTGATGTTGTTGGAGTACATCAGGTAGATCCCGACGGAGTTGTCGGTGAGTTCATTCTCGCTCATCACCGTGTTGTGGCTGTACATAAAGTGCAACCCATATCGGCTCTGCGAAACCTTATTCCGCTCGATGATCAGATCCTCGGAATACCAGAAGACCATATCCCGGAGATCAATCGCTGTATTGTCTTGAATCACACACCCATGGCTCCACCACAAACGGATGCCATCGCCTCGTCTGCCGAGTTCGAGGTCTTTCCCGACGAGGTGGTTGTTTCTGATGATGGTCTCCGGAGATTGGCGCAGGTCGATCCCGAAATACACATCCTCGAATGTGTTGCCCTCAATGGTCACCGGCCCATCAAATGCACGCACACCAGCAGGTTCTTGATCAACAGTTGATCCTGATCCGCGAACTGTGAATCCACGCAGGGTGATACCTTCTGCGCGAAGTTCAATAACAGTCCCTTTGCCAAGCGCGTCGATCACGACATCACCGTTCGCAAACAGCGTGATCGGCTTACTCACTACCAGATTCCCTTGGTAGACCCCTTCAGGAACGGTGACGGTTGCGCCATCATCCGCTTGATCAATAAGCTCCGCGATGACATCGACCGATTGAGGTTGGTCAGAGGCGATGCTGACCGGCGTGGCCAATCCAATCACGCCTACCGAAATCAACAGTATGAGAATGCGTGACTTGAGCATTGGTTATCCAGCCTTCTCAGCTTTCATCGCTTTGAAATGGGGCAGGTACGCTCTCCGGTGGAAGAACAACGCGACCACGATCACAACCGATGAGATCGATGACAAGATCAGTCCCAACCCCGGAGCCGCAACGGTCTTGAACTGACCAACCATACCTGTACCCAGCACAGGTGGGACAAACGGTTCGACTGAGTTTGAGAGTGGCGCATCAGGGTCCAGGTTCATGCCGAAGTGGCTCATCCACAAATGGAGATCCACCAAGAACACCACCGGGAAGAGCACGACTGGAAGCACGAGGAGTACCGCCCATCGGCTGTGGATCCAGCTTGCCAGCTCGATCATCAGCACAAACAGGATCATCACATACACACCAACGGTTCGCTCGATCTGAGCCGCTTCTCCGAGTGGTCGCATACCGATGTAGTGGTTGAGACTATCGATCTCAGCAACATCCCCAGTCAAGTGGTTGACATACGCAACCAGATGCAGGTTCTCGGGATACTGAGGCGCGACCAGTTCCATGTGCCAGAACGGTACAAAGAGCGACACCAGAAGCATGACCCGTGCCAAGAGCAGTAGGAAACCCGGAGTCCCGTAACGGATCGCGTGCGAATGACGGTCGGCGTGTTCAATGCGTGGTCCGATGATGTGATCGATGAATGAAGCCATGTCGTCTCCAAAGAACTGAGTTGTGCAGCCTCGGTTGGACGAGGCGGGAAGCCGAGGCGCCGGCGTTGGCCAGTACCTCGGTTGAGAGTGAAAGAGGAATCACTTATTCTGCAGGCTCAACCATCAGGTAGCCCATCATTTCAAGGTGGAGCGCCGAGCAGAACTCGGTGCAGTAGAACGGGAATGTTCCCGCGGTATCCGCGACAAACTCGAACTTCGCGTATTCGCCAGGTTCAAGACTCAGCGTGATGTTGTAGACAGGGATTGAGAAGCCGTGGGTAGCATCGATCGCACGCTCGGTGTTGGTGATGTGCCAGGTCACCTTGTCGCCTTGCTTGACGGTCACATGTTCAGGAGTGAAGTGGCTCCGCACCGAAGTCATGAAGATTTCGACCTCGTGCTCGCCCTTGCGCTCGATGCGTTCGGACTTGGGACGAGGCGCCCACGGATTCACTGCTTGAATAGTTGGGTCCCATCCAATTTCTGGATACACCGACCATGATTTGAGCTTGTCCGCTTTGATGATTTGCGCGTAGTGTGGCTCACCGATACCCATCGGCATGTCATAAATCACAGGCATCTCGGTTCCCTGCTTAGAAATATCCAGGAGCTGGAAGTTCTGAGGCATCAACGGCCCAGTCTGCACAAAGCGATCAACCGACCACTTGTTGTACGCAACAAGGTACTTGCCATCAGGGTCAACCGTGTCGCCTTCCGCAGCACCGAGGTGACCGATGTTGTAATGGACCGGGGTCTTCTGGACGAGGGTCCAATCCGGTTCTGGATTGAGCTTGCCGTAGTCGCCACCGAGTGTCCAGCGTGCGACCGCTGAATCGAGGAACAGCGAGGTGTATGCGTATCCATCAGGACCGAACTGGGTGTGTAGCGGTCCAAGTCCAACCTCAACCTGCGCTTCCATCACGCTGTCGAAGTCGAGGACAGGAACACCAAACTCATCTTCACCTGAGAAGGTCTTGTTCGCGATTGCTTTCTTGATCTTGTCCACAGAGTAAATCGTGGTGTGCGGATCAAGTTTGCCCGAGACGACCACGAAGTCACCCTTGGGAGAAACATCAACGCCGTGGGGTGAACGAGGTTCTGGGGTAAGGTGCAGCAAACCCTCAGTGATCGCGTCTTTGAGCGAGATGACCGGGAAGTCCTTGATCATCGTGTATTTGCCAGCTTGGAAAACTCTCTCGGCTTTCTTCCAGTCGATGATGTGAAGATAGTCGGTCGCGTTCATACTCACGCCCGCTTCAAATGGTGGGTTCTTCTCACCCTCGACCCCGAACCCACCGGTTGCGAGTTCTGTGTTGATGGAGTTGAGGAAGAAGTATCCGTCGCTTGCGAGCTTGCCCGCATCCGCGATGTCCTGCCAGTAAGGGGGGAGCTCAATCGCGAAGGATTTCGCTTTGTCGATGCGTCCCTTCTTGCGATCAAACTTCCACATCGTCACCGCACCACGGAAGTTCTCCTTGAACTCCGACATCGGCGCATGGTCCGCACCCCAAGGCACATTGTATTGTGCGGTCTCAAAGATGTACTCAGTGTTAGGTGGAACGAACGCGCCGCCGTGGTCGTTGATGAACAGCGGGTTTTTGACGATCTGTTTGGTTTCAAAGTCTCTGAGGTCGATGACCGCGATGCGTGCGTTGGACTTGTCGTTGATGAAGAGCCAATCTCCGTCGTAGTCGCCATTGGTTTCAGAGAGTGCGGGGTGGTGTGTGTCTCCCCAGCGGTTCTCTTTGCCGCTGACATTGCCTTCGTCGAGAACTTCGTCTCCGACTCCGAATCCCCACCCTTGCCAAGATTCTGGAGTAAACACACCGATCGTGCGGAGAATGCGCATGGAAGGCACACCAATGACGAAGACCTGCCCTGAGTGCCCACCAGACGAGAAGATGACATACTCATCCTTCATACCAGTGGGGGTGTAGGTTTTCGCGGCCGCGAGTAGGTCAGTTGTGCTGAGCCCTCGTTCTTTTGCGATTTTTTGGACCTCGCTGATGGATTGTGCATGCGTGTTTCCCGAACCAATCGCGAGTAGCGCGGTCGTCAGGAGCACCTTCGATTGCAATGCTTTGAGTCTCATGGTCTTTCCTTTCCTGCATAAAGCTCGATGAGCGGTTGTGCTTGGTCTGATCTGTAATGAGTCGTTAATCGTCGTTGGTGGAGACTGAACGGATGTATCCGATGATGTCAGTGAGCTGGTCGTCAGTGATCGCTGGATTGCCACCCTTGGGAGGCATGTCCAAACCAGTTGTGTTCGCAGGATCCCAGACCGGTCGGCCCATCTTGATCATGGTCATGATGTCTTTGTCGGAACTCGATCTGACGAACTCGCTGGTGATGAAGGATTTGCCCAGCCCCTCAATCCCCTCCGCGTTTGCTCCATGACATGCTGAGCACGATGCGAGGAACGCTTCGCGCCCAGGATGATCCAGGAGTGCGGGATCAGCAGCAGGCCTGCTTGCTGTCTGTTCAACGACCCAGTCCTCCATGGACACCGTGGGCACGGAAGGGTCTTGGATCTCGCGGAGGAATCCAACAACTTTGACGATTGCTTCGTCGCTGATGTTCTGCGCTCCGCGTGCAGGCATGAGCACGCCTGTCGTGTTGAGCGGGTGATCTGGGAATCGCCCGTTGGTAATGACATCAATGAGTTCTTGATCGGTGCTGTTCTGGATGTATGCGCTGTTGCGTAGGGGTTTGCCAAGGTGTGGTGAGCCTTGCGCGTCCGTTCCATGACAGAGCATGCATGTGTTCTTGTACACCGTTTCGCCGGAGACGAGTTGGGTAGGCACGCCTCCTGTTGTGCTGATCGATGTGGAGCTCGTTGCGGGTCGTGTCGGCTCAGGAACTCCAACAAGAACAGCAGAGATCGCGATGATCGGCGTCAACAAGATCAACGCGCCAACAGCAAACGAGGGCCACTTGTTTGGATCATGACCAAGAGAAGCTGTTCTGGGCGAGGCGTTGGTTGGTACTTGGGTTTGTCGATTGGATTCCATCTTGAGACTCCTGCTGGTTGTGGGGGAGCTGTTGTAGAAGTGTACACAAGTGGATAGTAGAGTCCACTATCTGTAATAAAAACTCTCCGTAACCCCCCCCAGCAATGATTTGTATTGAGGCTTGAATCGTGGTAATTTGATCCATTTGGGCGATATTGGAATCCGCACCACGCCCTTGACTCTTTGACCCATGCCTGATATTGTGGATAAATGTACCCAGTATTCTGCGGAGCCGAACTCCGATGATTAACCAAGCCGGCGAGTATGCACTTCGGGCCGTTGTCCACCTCGCTCGTCGGGATGGTCTTCAGCCAGCTTCAGCGAGCGATATCGCCGAAGCAACCAAGGTCCCGCAGGCCTATCTACAGAAAATATTGCGGACGCTGACCAAGCAAGGCCTGCTCACAGCTCAACGAGGCATGGGTGGGGGATTCATGCTCGCCAAACTCCCTTCAGCGATCAGCGTTCTCGAGGTCCTCAATGCGTGCGATTCAGGACCCAACAGAATCGAGCGTTGCCCGCTCGGAATCACGGGGCACACCCAGCTCTGCTCGCTCCATCGATTGATCGATCAACAGACCGCGTCAGTTGTATCAGTATTTGCCTCGACATCAATCGCAGATCTCATCAACAATCAAGACCTGATCCGCCCACTCTGTGATCCAAATACTTCGTGCTCTGCGACAGTGGATATCAAAGTTTCAGACAATCAGCACGAAAATTGAGCGACTCAAGTTTCGAGAGTAGATATTAATCCTTCTGCGTAGTTGCACCGATTGCGTATCACAGTCGATTTCGAGCAAAGAGCGTAGGTATTTCAGAACGAATGAGTCGTTATTGTGAGAGAGCAGTCGTGTAAGCCATCGACTTGGCTCAACTGCAAACCGCAACGACTGGCAACATGGACGAAAACAGCATGCAATTAGAGAAGGGACCAGCGGAAATGCCGGTCCCTTTTGCTTGGTGCCACCCCGGTCTTTGCAGACATCGGAATGACGGGAATGGGCCTGGGCAGACTCGAACTGCCGACCTCACCGTTATCAGCGGTGCGCTCTAGCCAACTGAGCTACAGGCCCTCGGGTCACGAGTATACCCCGCAATTCGCCATCGGTCACGCGTCAAGGGGCGCACTTTCGCACCGATCACAGGAATCCGTCCCAGATTCTTGCTTGGGGGATGTTCTTCGGACCTACGAGTCGTAAAATAGACCATCGGGACCAACCGAAGGGTTCAGCCAGCAGGCAAGACCACCAGCAGCCCGGTCCTCGAATCTCCAAGGAGCCCACCATGCGTGCCGACATCAGCTACAACAACATCATCGACGGCGAAGAGTTTGTGCGTGCTCAGAAAGCCGCGGACGATTCCGCAGGTCTCCCCGCTGAGCAGATTGATACTGAATCCTTCTATGTCACCCAGAACTATGAGAAGTACAGCCAAGAGAACCACGATGTCTGGAAGATCCTCTGGGAGAAACGCTGGGATGTCCTCGAGAAGCAAGCATCCGACACCTACCTCGCGGGACTCCGAGCGATCAACCTCAACCCCGATCGCGTGCCCCTGCTCTTCGGGACCGTCCCCGATCCATACGACTCCACCAAGACCATCACCGGGATCAACGAGTACCTCCGCCCCCTCACAGGTTGGCAATCGCGAGGTGTCCCAGGATACCTCCCCGCCAAAGCGTTCTTCAGCTGCTTGAGCCGGCGCGAGTTCCCGTCCACCGTCGTCATGCGTCCGATGGACAAAATCGACTACCTCCCCGAACCCGACATCTTCCACGATGTCTTCGGACATGTCCCCCTCCACGCGGACCCAGTCTTCGCGGACTTCCTCCAAACCTACGGCAAAGCAGCACTCCTCGCGGGACCAGAACACGAAGAAGCACTCGCAAGACTCTTCTGGTTCACCGTCGAGTTCGGACTCATCTCCGAAGGTGGCAAGCTCAAAGTCTACGGCTCAGGAACCATCTCCTCACACGGCGAATCCGAATACGCACTCAACGCTCCCGAAGGCAAAGGCGGACGCGACAACGGACAGATCGAACGCAGACCATTCGACATGGACCGCGTCATCAACACCCCCTTCGAGATCGACCACTTCCAAGACATCGTCTATGTCCTCGACAGCTTCGAACAGCTCCGCGACGCGATGAACGACTACGCCAACCGAGTCATCGAGGATTCCACCGCCAATGTCTGATGAGTCGCATACGACCAGCAAAAACCAACAGATCGACCAACAGATCGAGCATCGCATCGACCTCGGTGCGTACCTCAAGCGCATCAACTACGCCGGACCATCAGACCTCGCGCCCACGCTCGAGACGCTCAAGCACCTCCAGCTCGCCCATGCGAGCGCGATCCCGTTCGAGAACCTCGATGTGCTGCTGGGTCGTCGCATCGATCTGAGCATGCAAGGGATCGAGCACAAGCTCGTCACGAGCAACCGAGGGGGCTATTGCTTCGAGCACAACAGTCTGTTTCTACAAGTCCTCCAATCGCTGGGTTACGACGCGATCGGACTCTCCGGACGCGTGATCTTCTCATCACCACCTGATGTCATGCCCGCTCGCACGCACCTCTTCAGCAGAGTCACACTCGATGGAATACCTTGGCTCGTCGATGTCGGAGTCGGCGGTTTCACACCCACCCAGCCCCTCCGCATGGACACTCCAGACCCACAGCAAACCCCGCACGACACGCGCCGGATCATCAAATCCGATGAGCCAACCCCCGACGGATTCGACCACTGGTACCATCAGATCCTTCTCAACGACGAGTGGAAAGGCATCTACGAGTTCACCGGAGAGCAGATGCTGCAGATCGACCGCGAGGTCGGGAACTGGTGGACCAGCGCCAGCCCCCAGTCCACGTTCCGTGACAAGATCATGATCGCGCTCGCTTCACCCGATGGATCCCGCCACACGCTCGCAACCCAGAAGTACGCGCACCGCCATCACGGCAATCCCATCGAAGAGATCGACATCCAAAGCACCGACCAACTCCTCGAACTGCTGGACCAACGCTTCGGTCTCCGCTTCCCGCCAAACACCAAGTTCGGGATTGACGGGCTCTAACCCACCGACTGGTGATTGGGTCACATTTTTTCAGGTCTAGCACTTTCCAAGTAGTGTTTCATGTCATCAGGAATGATCGCGAGTTCACTGGTGCTGTAACGAAAGTCATTCCAATCAATGTCCCGCCCACATTCGGGGCAGAGCGCCTGAGGCGTCTGGTGCAGCGGGTACTTGCACTTAGGACAGTTGAGTGTGTTCTCTTTGAGAAACTCGGTAATGATCTGCGCCGAACCGCCCGCTTCAGCATTTCGGCGTTCAATCTCATCAACAAACCAGTTGTAATCTTCATCCGAATCAAAAGCGCGGCTCGGGATAATCTGCACCTTGAAATCGATGAGCTTCAAAGCGGTCCAGTCCTTCGACCGTCGGACATCCCAAATGCATGGCCAGCGGTACAGCGAGGAAGCGTGCTTGGTGTTGATGAAGAACCCATCGTCAGAAACTTCTACGGCACTGATCCCATCGATGCCCGGCCCCTTTAATCTGAACGAGAACTCAAAGATGCGTTTGATAAAGAAGTGGTGGACACTCCCCCCGATGACATGTCGGTAGAGCCAGAGGAATGCCCAAATGAGCATCGTCGCGATATAGATTGCGTGGAACGGGATCGTCAGTGGTATCCCCAGAAGCGTTAGGAGCAGGGAGGATGCCGAGAGCGATACTAACAGAAACAGCCCACCTAGGATCAATGCCGTCCGTCTTTCAGAACGGAGATTGGGTCGGATAGAATCGAGTCCAAGCTCAGAGCGGATCACCTCGAACCGCTCAAGAAACTCGGTTTCAAACTCGATTTGCAGGGGCCTCTCTTCCATCACGACCAGTATACCCGCTTGTTCGCACCATCCACCCACATGAACGAATCCCAGCTCCACAACCACATCTACCATCGATCTGCTGACCTCACCATCGGGGGTGGCAACCAACTCATCGTCGGACCGGGAGATGATTGTGCCGTGTACCAAACCCCATCGGGAGAGTTGACGCTCATCACCGTCGATCAGCTCGTCGAGGGAAGACACTTTGAATCAACCACCAGCATCGACCACATCGCGCGCAAAGCGATCGCACGCTCCGTGTCCGACATCGCCGCAATGGGAGGCACGCCCTCCTGGTCGCTCGGGACCGGAGTACTGCCCAAAGACTATCCCCACGCCGACGAGCTCTTCGACGCGATGCACAAGTGGGCGCTCCACTGGGGATGCCCCCTCATCGGAGGCGACATCGCGTCCCACGCATCAGCAGATCACCCGCTCACCCTGAGCGTCACTGTCGGCGGCTCAATGCCCAAAGACACCTCACCCGTCCTGCGATCAGGAGCTAGGCCAGGAGACGAGTTGCACCTCACCGGACAAGTGGGGGGGAGCTTCGCGTCAGGTTGGCACCTGCTCTTCGAACCTCGCCTCCAAGCTGGACAATGGGCTTCCGCAAACCATCAACAAGGCGGTGTCCACGCGATGATGGACCTCTCCGACGGACTCGGACGCGACGCGGATCGCATCGCCAAAGCATCCGGACTCATCATCGAGATCGACGCGGCCAAGCTCCCGATCAATCACAGATGCAAAGACTGGCGCGAAGCCGTGAGCGAGGGAGAGGACTACGAGCTGCTCATGTGCATCGATCCATCAACCACCATCCCAAGCATGAACCCGCCTATGCAAGGCCCCATCGGCACCTGCCGAGCATGCAAAGCCGACGAAACCCCCAGCGCGATCATCATCGATCCCCACGGCCATCATCACAACGCCTCAAGCATGGGATGGGATCACTAGCACTCAGCCAGTTGTATCGATCAACTTCATCGCCGCGGCGCGTCCGCTGAGCCAAGCACTCTGCACCCCGAGCGAGAGCCCCTTCCACCCAAACGCATCGCCGCAGACCACGATGCGTGCATCGTCATCCGTTTCGCATCGCTGAGGGAGGCCCTTTACAGGATGCGCCGAACCCCACCGATGCACCTGCACATCACCAATGCGTTGATCGTTAACATCATGTCCGAACATCGAGGACACCAATGATCGCGTTTGTTCAACCAACACCCGCTGAGCTTCGACGCGATCCAGCTCCCGATTCGCAGCAGACCAGTCCTCGCGAGCATGAATCACGAGCATCGATGAGTCAGTTTCACATGATCTTCCGGGTTTGTGATCATCGCGGATGATCCGTGCGATGATATCTTCACTGCCGTCACCGACCTCGCCAACATCAACCATTGCCGGGAGTCCTTCGAGTGGATCGTTGATCTGCATCATCAGCACCCACACGCACTGTGTCTCTACCGATCTGAGCATCGAACTCAGCATATCTGAATGCTCTCCAATGAGCCGAGCCGCTTCGCGTGGATGCGTTGCCAGCACAATCCGCTCGCACCGCTCAGTCATACGAGCACCATCACGCCGCTCAACCTCAACAACCCACGCCCCGTCGTGACGAAAGACGCGTTCAACCCGGCACCCGCTCCGCACATCAACACCCTGCGCCATGGAATCCATAATCGCATCCATCGTCGGTACACCAACAAACGCACCCCCAGCCCCATCCCATCTCGCGCAGGAACCCGAACCAATCCAGCGCTCGATTTCTTCTTTAAAGACAGGATCATCCGCATCAAAGCAAGGCGCCCCAAGATCCGCGATCACATCGCCCTCATGCGTCCGTCGAGTCGCGCAGCGTCCACCGATCCGATACCCCTGATCAAGCACGCGGACATTGATCCCAGACCGATGCAGCATCGAAGCGCACGACAACCCGCTGATCCCGCCCCCGATCACCAGAACCAAATCATCGCGACCACTCAAGGCATCGAAACACGATCAAAGACATACCCGCCCTTGGTCGCGCCCCAGACCTGCTCCCCAGCATCATCAAACCCTCGATCCCAAGTGATCAGCCGATCGTGGTGCAGGTACACCTCGCTCGTCGCGAAAGTCGATCCGCGAAGCGAAGACTGGCAATCACGCCCGTTGGTCGATCCGATGAACGCCTTCTCCGATGCATCCCAACGAACCGTAATCGCGCACCCCTCGCGGATGGTCAAGTCCGAAGGCGACAACGATTCGAGCGGACGCTCAAGCTGATAATCACCCGCAAAGTCCAACGCATTCTCGAAGCTGTAGACCGTCGAGACATACGCGTTCTCCCCAGTCTGCGTCAGGTGGTACACCCGCTGACGGTAAGGCTGATCCGCAGAAGACGCGACCGCTTGCTCCACATACAACCAAGGCCCATCCGTCCGATCCGTCCAGATCGGGACCATGTGCAACTCGATCTCGTAAAACTCCGCATCATTCCGCGCTTGATTGAGCGAGGAGAACGACCCGGTCAGATGATTCGTAAACCGCAGCATCCCAAGCGAAGGCCGCCCCGCCTTCTTGTTCCACGCAAACTTGTTGTCCTTCATGGAATACGCAGGGGTTTCTTCCATCGCTTTGGAGTCGTTGCTCTTGAACATCCCTTGCCACTTCCCGCACGACGCAGCGCCGGTCAGCAGCACCAGCGATGCGGAAATCAGGAGTGACTTTGAAAGAAGCGAGCGAGTCGTGTTGTCCATCATGGTTCCTTGTGCGTTGTGTGCTTGGCTTTGGGGATCAGCTTTGGGGATCAGTTATGGGTTTTTGGGTTTGCCGTTGCTCTTGCCCTTGCCCTTGCCGCCGCCTTTGGGTTTGTTCTTTTTCTTCTTCTGTCCAGGACCCGCTTTGCCCGCCGCGTCGCGTCGGTAGTCGGTTTTGCCCTTATCGCGTGACTTGGACTTCTGGCTCCTGCGTTGTCCGCCAGGCGTCTTCTTGAATCCAGCGCCCTCGGTCTCGCCGAGTCCTCCCAAGCTGTCGCTCCCGATCTTGAGTCCCTGTCCGAGCCCGCCCTTCGCTTTGCCCGCCGCTCGACGATCCGGATTCGAGATCAGCAGATCCATCCGGCGCATCGCAAGATCGACCTGCGCCACCGTCACCGATACGCGATCACCAATCGAGAAGCTCCGTCCCGAGTGGATATCAACAAGCGCACCGGTCCGGTCATCAATCTTGTATGAAGGAGGCCTCTTGTCCCGTGTCGTATCACCAGGAAGATCATGCTTCGCGATCATCCCATCCGCGAGGTACTTCTCGATCTGGACATACACACCCTTGGGAGTGATCCCCGTCACGAATCCTTCGAACTCTTCGCCAATATGCTCAGCCATCAGCTGGAGCACAAGGAACGCACGGAGTTCACGCTCTGCGTTCGCCGCGTTGACTTCGGTGTTCGAGCAGTTGTTCCCGATCTCTTTGAGTGTCTGTTCATCAGGACACAGCGGATCATCGCGGAGTTTTTTCCCAAGCGCGACCTTCGCGTCGTCGTTTTTCGGGAAGTTCTCGCCGTTGTTTGTGCGTTTGAGATACGCGACCAGCGCCCTATGGAGCGTGAGGTCAGGGTAGCGTCGGATCGGTGAGGTGAAGTGTGAGTACGCCGTGGAAGCGAGCGCGTAGTGACCGATGAGCGCTGGGGAGTAGACCGCTTTGGTCATCGTCCGCAGCACAGCGGTGTGCACCGCGCGAGCAGCGCCGGTCCCAGCGGTCGCGTTGAGCAGTGTCTGGAGTTCTTCGCGTGATGGATTCTTGGGAATCCGATACCCAGCAACCATCGCGGTCTTCTTGAGGTCTTCCACATCACCAGGTGTTGGTTCAGGGTGCGTTCTCCGCAGCACCGGCACACGCATCCCTTCAAACAAGGTCGCGAGCGATTCGTTCGCTTCGACCATGAACATCTCGATGATCGTGTGCGTGAACGCATCGTCTTCCTGATGCGCATCGATCACTTTGCCGTTCTCATCAAAGACAAGCTCAACCTCAGGCAGATCGAGGTGGATCATCCCCGCCTTCTCGCGCCGAGCGCGGATCAATCGCGCGAGCGTGTCCATATCCTTGCATACATCAATGATGTCCTGCGTGTGAGGCGTATCCGTTTTCGCGTGTTTCTTCGCTTCTTCCATGTCCCCATCGATCAGCGCCTGCGCCTCGAGGTAGGTCATTCGCTTCGCGGATTTGATTAGCGATTGACACACGCCTCGAGATTTCACATTCCCCATCTTGTCGTAGCGGATAATCGCGGTCTTCGCGTACCGGAGCACACCCTCTTGGAGCGAGCAGATGCCGTTGGACAGCACCTCGGGAAGCATCGGGATCACCAAGCGAGGCAGGTACACCGAGTTCCCACGCTCCGCCGCTTCTTCGTCCAGAGCCGTCCCCTGATCGATGTAGTGCGAAACATCCGCGATGTGGATGCCCAGCTCCCAATCCCCATTGTCAAACCGCTTGAGCGAGATCGCATCGTCGTAATCCTTCGCGTCAGGCGGATCAATCGTGCAGATCAGATCCCCGGTCAGGTCTCGGCGCATATCCAGCGCCTCGATCCCAAGTTTCTCATACAGCGCCATCTCTTCATCAAACCGCTGCGTCGCTTCGCGTGCTTGCTGGACACACGCTTCAGGGAAGTCATTGCTCGGAAGTGAATACGCCGCGATCACGGCCTGCGTTTCCACATCTGGATCGCCTGCTGCGCCCAGCACCTTGGTGATCACACCCTCCGCGAGATACTCGCCTTCCGGATAGTCGATGATCTCCACAACCACCTTATCGCCGGGCTTGACATTCTTCGAATCCGCATCGCGGATGATGATCGGATCGGTGATCTCGCGTCCATCGGGATACACCAACCATCGCCCATCCCGCTTGTCGATCTCGCCGGTAAACGCGGACCGCTTCCGTGCGACGATGTCGATGACCTCTCCGGAATACTGACGCTCAAGCGTCCCGAGTTTCCGTTCGCGCCGTTGGTCGCGCTGGTAATAGATTTTGACCGTATCCCGATCGAGCGCGCCCATTGTCGAGTGCGCTGGGATGAACACATCCCCGCCATGGGTGACCTTGGATGGAGAGAAGAACCCGAACCCGCTCTTGGTCGAGCGGAACTCCCCGATCGCTTCCCCCTCATCCTCGCGGAACGGGAGCATGATCTTCCCCGCATCGTCCAGATGCACAATGTCCTCCGCAGCAAGCTGACGGACAGCAGCCCCAAACTCCTCGACATCCTCGATGTTCAGGTCGCGAGCAACAATGGGAATCTGAGCAGGCTCGTAGGACGAGTGCGAGATATGAGCAATTAATCGTGGGCGGTAGCGTTCTGGCATAGTGGGACTGTATCGACCACCAAGGGAGAATGACGGCACAAACCGCGTCCAGAGCGCGATCTTGTTCATATCATCCCACGATGCCATTGATTGGGACCCATCTATCCTTTGCCTACCCCAAATCCCCAAGGGTCTTGGATCAGGTCAACTGCTCCATCGAGCAAGGCGCCATCACCGCAATCGTCGGCCCAAACGGCGCAGGAAAGTCCACACTCCTCCGAATCCTCGCAGGACTCTCCAAACCCGACGACGGCTCAGTCCAACTCAACAAGCAACCAATCCAACAGATGACCGCCAAAGACCGCGCCCACCACCTCGCGTACATCGCGCAGCGGTCGTCCCTCGCGTTCGACTTCGACACTCGCCTCGTCGTCTCCTTTGGTCGATTGTCCCTCCGAAACGATCCCGCCGCGATCGATCGGGCGCTCGCCCGCTTCGATCTTGCAGATCTTGCATCCAAACCAATGGGGACGCTTTCAGTGGGACAGCAGCAACGCGTATCCCTCGCGCGAGCTTGGGCGCAGCTCGACGGACTCTCCGATGCGTATCTCCTCGCGGACGAACCAACCAGCGCAATGGACCCAAAGCACCAGCTCGAAACCATGTCGAGTTTCCAAGAACTCGCTCAGCGAGGGATCGGTGTTGCGATTGTCGCACACGACCTCTCGCTCGCATCACGCTACGCGGATCGCGTCATCCTGCTCAACAGCCAAGGCAGCATCGAAGCACAAGGAACCACAACGGAAGTGCTCAATCCCGAGAATCTGTCCCGAATATTCGAAACCCCCTTCATTTCAGGCAATATACATGGGCATCCAGTCCTGCTTCCACTGACAACCACCACACAGACCTGATATACTTCTTTCACCTATGAACCTCCAGTCGATCATCGGATTCTTTACCAGCCCATTGGGCTTCATCATCATCGTGGGTGCGTTCTCGACCCTCGGCCGAGTGATCAAATCTGCACAAGAACAACAAGCAAAGAAACGCGCGATCGCAATGCGCAAGCAAGCCGATCAAGACTCACTCAGAACCGGAGCACGAGCCACGGACTCGCAATCGACCTCAACAGTCCCAATCGCACAGAGCGCCAAAGCAGACAAGGACGGCAGCTGGGACAACAAGCAGCAACTCCGCAGAGATCGGATCGAGCAACTCCGCAAGCAACGCGTTGATCAACTCAAGAAACTCCGCGAACAGCGGAGTAGTGGAGCATCCACAGCAGCTGCCCAATCTTCCGCACCCACCGCGTCCCCGCGTCAACAACCGGTCACGCAGTCAAGCACACAACGACTCACGCAGCCACCTCGTCGAACGACCCCAAATCGTCCTTCGATCCAATCTCAGCAGTCAACCACCAGGCCATCACGCGTCCAGCAGTTGTCCAATCCAAAGCCGTTCGTGAATCAGTCAGCGCCTCGCAAGCGTGTGCGCACCCCGATCGCGCAGCAGCAGGTGGACGAAAGCCGCAGGATTGCAAGATCTGCTATCAAAGCAAAAACAGACACCCCAATCACAGACGGCTCTGTCACCAAAAACCAGATCGGATCCGAAACAAGCATCCGCACGATGATCCGATCCGATTTCAAACGCGCCATGATCGCGAAGGAAGTCCTCAGCCAACCGATCGGGCTCCGCTCACCCGATGCAAACCCGATGGGCGACTTCTAAGATTCCAGACCGCTGAGTCCAAAACGCGATATACTAAGAGATGATGTTGACCCACCCAAACAGTAAACCCCGCATGTTCAGCCGAAAGGCGATCCTTGCAGGACTACTCGCCGCAACCAGTCTGGTATTGAGCACAGGCTGCGGCGCAATGGGCAACGCTCCCCGCGGCGCCAAGAGTCTCCGCGACATCATCGCGCCCCAAACATCGCCAACCACCGCTGCGATCCTCGCGACCGACGAGTACAACGCAGAGAACCGCTACCGTGGCACCACCATGCTCGCATCAGCCCCCTTCGGCGGTGACCCGATCTACCTCGAACTCTACATCGACGGCACAGACGATCCCGATCCCGGAGTCCGCGCCACATGCATCAGAGCACTCGGAAGACACGGCGACCCAGCGCACGCTTCGTACCTCATCGAAGCACTCAGCGACACCGATCGCAAAGTCCGGATCGCCGCTGCAAGAGCACTTCAACGCGTCCACACAAACGACGCGGTCCCCGCGCTCATCAAGGTCGTCAACGAAGAAAACGAACCCGATGCGGATGTCCGCGCCAGCGCCGCAGACGCGTTGGGTCAATACCGTCAGCCGTATGTCGTCCAAGCGTTGATCGCAGCACTCCGCGACAGCAGACTCGTCGTGAACAACCGAGTCCATCACTCACTCAACATCATGACCGGTCAAGACTTTGGAGTCGATCACGCCGCATGGCAGAAGTGGTACACATCCACCAACGACCTCTTTGCCGCAGGTCAGGTCTACACCTATCCGGTCTTTAATCGCAAGAAAAAGATCGTCGAGTACCTCCCGTTCATGGGAACCCCACCCAACGAGACCACCTCAACCCCAGTCGGGCTCAATCCAGTCCAAGAGTGATCCCAAGCGGTCGTTAAAGCATCCCCCAGCACGCACAATCGGTGTTCCATCGTCCGAGAATCTTGCGTTTACCAACCGATATTGGCATCGAGATTCCGTCAAACCGATCTTGTATTTGTGCGTGCATTCCAACTCATCGAGAACCAGCCGGTCCTGACCGCTGACTACCCAGACCCAGTCCGATCTGTCGGTCAAGCGTTGGTGCGTCCGCTCTTTATCATGATCACCCCAGCGGATCTGGGTGCGACACGCAACCCTGACACACAAGGCGTGCTGGGAAACCAGTTCGTTGGGATCGTGGAAGACTCAGACAGGAAAGACCTCATCGGTCAACGCGTCGTCGCGGATGTCAACATCACCGATCCCGCATCCACCTACGCACAGCGTGGACTCGGACACCATGATCCAGAACGCAAAATCCTCGGACTCCGCAGTTTCAATGGCTGTCTCTGCGAACGCTTCATGATCCCAGACCGAAACCTCGTCATCGTTCCAGACGAGATCGAGAGCGAGCGTGCGGTGTTCGCTGCACAACTCGCCGCCGCGATCCATGTGTCGCGTGTCCAGCGTGTTGAAGGCAAGACCTTCGTCACCGTTCTCGGAGGGGACCTCATGGCGCTCCTCTGCGCCCAGATCATGGGAACGCTCAACACCTCCGTCCGAATGATCACAGGACGATCCGACCGACTGGAGCTGTGCGCCAAGTGGGGGGTGAAGCACCGGAACCTGGGTGAAGTCGGACGACGAGCGGACCAAGACATTGTCATCAACACCATGTCCGAACCCGATTCGATCGCGACCTCCCTGCGGATGGTCCGTCCTCGCGGAGCACTGATCCTGCAGAGCCATCCAACGATCGGGATCGAAGAACAGCGCATCGCACACAACGATCTCTCCCTGATCATCGAACGCGAACTCCGCATCTACGGCTCACGCTGCGGTCAGATCAGCGACGGACTCGATGCGCTCCAGTCTGGACGTGTAGACCTTTCGGGATTGATCACCAAACGCGTCCACTTCAGCGAAGTCATGGCCGGCATGCGCGCATCAATCGAACCACAACACATCGGTGTGCTCGTTCAAATGGACTGAACTCAGCAACTCGGATCAAGGCATCGCAGGAACAGCGGACGCAACATCAGGCCACATCGCCGCGAAAATCCCAGCGGTGATGAGCGCGAAGATCACGCCATCAATAAAGCTGGTGATGATGAAGCGTGTTGGTTTGCCGAGGAAGAAATCCCCAGCGAACGATCCCATGCAGAATCCAAGGATCGCCGCCGTACCAACGACGCGGAACACATCCATGTACTCCGCACCAGGCGCGAGTCCGATCCCAGCGAGATACCCCGCCATCGCGGTAATCACAAGATATGAAATGAAGCACTTCACAAGATTCATCATGAAGTTCGGCGGCGAACCCATCACCGTAATCATCCCCCAAGGACCCGCCTTCCATCGTTCCATGTACGCTTCAGACTTGTAATCTTTCGCATCCGCACAGTTGGGATACATGTACAACCCCGGTTCAATATTCAAAGGCTTGATCGCGCTGGTGAACGCATCCTCGTTTGGAATGAACTTGATGTCAGGTTTATGAATCGGCAACGCCATCCAGATGATCGAGCTGGCAACAAAGACCGCAACCGCTGAAATGAGAATCGGCATCCAAAGTTCTGCAAGACCAACCATGCTGTCCACCTTTCGTTGTAGGAGTTGTGTGCTCGCTCCAGTATACCAAATGTCCTGAGATTCTGGTCAACCAAGAAAAAACCCGGTCAGCGACCGGGCTTTCGTAGATTTGGATTTGATTGAAAATCAGCCCTCGTTGACAGGCATCGATTCGAGAACCTCGTCGATCAAGCCGTATTCGACCATTTCTTGGTCGTCGAGCCAGAGATTGCGATCGCAGTCCTTGTGGATCTTCTCTTGGTCCTGACCCGTCGCGTTCGCGTAGATCGCGTACAAGCGGTCACGCAGACGCAGCATCTCTTTCGCTTCGATTTCGAGATCGGTCGCTTGCCCTTCCATGATCCCGGAGATCAACGGCTGGTGCATCAGGTTGCGAGCGTTCTTGAGCGCGTAGCGTTTGCCCTTCGCGCCGGAGGAAGCGATGACCGAACCCATCGATGCCGCCTGCCCCATGATGTAGGTGCACACATCGGGCTTCACAAAGTTCATCGTGTCCACGATGCTCAGCCCCGCGGTGACCGAACCACCTGGGGAGTTGACATACATATAGATATCTGCAGTTGGATCCTCGTTTGCAAGGAAGAGCAGCTGCGCGACGACGAGGTTCGCCATGTCATCCATGACTCCGCCGGTCACAAAGACGATGCGGTCTTTGAGCAGCCGAGAGAAGATGTCGTACGAGCGTTCGCCTCGACCGGATTGTTCGATGACGATGGGGACCAGATGGGCGCTTGGGTTGGACATATGTGTTTCACCTGTCTTGGTGTTGGGGTCTCAATGAATGATCGGGATTAGCTGCCGGAGATCGCGTTAAAGTCCTTCGGCGGTTCGACAAGGACCTCGTCGACCAAGCCGTACTCTTTCGCTTCCTGAGCATCGAAGTACTTGTCGCGTTCGGAGTCCTCGCGGACACGCTCTGAAGATTGACCGGTGTTCTCAGCGATGATATCGATGAGCGTCTGCTTAGATTTGATGATCTGCTCCGCTTGGAGTTTGATATCTTCCGCTTGACCAGTGATCCCGCCGTAAGGCTGGTGGATCATCACCTTCGCGTGAGGGAGAATAAACCGACGACCCTTGGTGCCTGCAGTGAGCAGGACCGAGCCTCCTGAATATGCTCGTCCGATGCAGTAGGTTGCGATCGGGGAACTCAGGAACCGCATCGTGTCGTACAACGCGAGCGTGTCGTCAACCGCCCCGCCTGGGGAGTTGATGTAAAAGTTGATTTCCTGGTTTCGGCGTTGGTTTTCCAGATACAGCATCTGCATCATGACGCGCGAAGCCGAGGCTTGATTGATTTCACCGATGAGGAACACGATCCGGTTTTCGAGCAAGAGCTCGTCGATCGACATCTCACGGGTCCGTTGATAACTTACTGAAGCTGAGGCCATAAGTCGTTCCCTGACATGAGTCAAGAGTAAAAACAGGGAGGTCCGGCGGACCTTATCAATACCCGACAGACCGGGCTGATTCCCGTATATCTATCGGAAATCGGCGGTCTGAGCATGATATTCGCTGCCCATTCCGTGCGAAAAACAAGTGTCGTCCCCTCGTTATTCCAGAACAACGCTCTCCGCGTCACCAAACCCCTCTTCCAGGTCCCAAATCCCCCCGATTCATTGCCAGCAAGTCAATAAGTCTCTACAGTTCCCGCCCTACGATCCGGTCTGTATGAATCAATGAATTTGCGATCCCTATATAGGTAGGGATGATAGAGAAAAGAGACGATCCCGTGCGAACCGCAGTCCTGAGTGATATCCATGGCAACGCCGTTGCGCTCAAAGCCGTGCTCGCCGACATCGAGAACCGAGAGATTGATCAGATCGTCTGTCTCGGAGACATCATCGGATACGGACCCGAACCCCTCGAATGCGTCGATCTCGTCCAAGAGAAATGCGCCTGGGCGCTCATGGGCAACCACGACTTCGCCGTCTTCTACGAACCCACCAACTTCAACGCACCAGCAGAATCCGCAGCATACTGGACCCGCGACCAGTTCGACGCTGAACCAGATGAAGCCGCTCGCACGCGCCGATTCGAGTTCCTCGGATCACTCAGGGTCAGAGCCGTCGAAGATCTGATGGGCAACGGCACCCAAATCCTCTCCGTCCACGCGTCCCCAAGACGACCAATCAACGAATACATCTTCCCAGAAGACGCGAGCGACGCGCCGGACAAACTCGAAGCGATCTTCGATCGTGTCGAGAACATCGCTCTTGTGGGGCACACCCACCAGCCTGGTGTCTTCTCCAACGAGCCGGACTTCTATCCGCCAACCGAGATCGGATCAGACCCGATCTTCCGATTCATCGAAGACGAGAAAGCGATCGTCAATGTCGGATCGGTCGGTCAACCCCGAGATCACGATCCGCGTGCGTGCTACACGATTATTTCACCCGGACAAGTCGAGTTTGTGCGTGTCGAGTACGACATCAAGCAGACCGCGGACAAAATCAAAGCAATCCCACAACTCCACGATTGGCTCGGCGACCGTCTCTTTGAAGGCCGCTGAATCACCGTCCATTCCATCCCAAGAATCCTCGGCTTGCACAAAGTCTGAGTACAGCGAGACAGCAGTTGCGCCATTCCACACTCTCAATCTTGTTTCTTTCCGCCCTGATCGCATTGGTCAGCCCATCGCACGCGATGCAGGATGATCCAGCATCTCAAGCGACCGACCAACCCACCAGTCAACCAACAGACCAGCCGACTCTTCAAGCCGATCCGCAAACGCCGATCGAAACAAGCACCGCGCAATACTCAGCCCTGCCTGTCTCAAGCGATGAAGCATGGCAGCCCCTCATCGACAGCCACGGCGAGATCGAGATCATCTTCAGCAAACTCGGTGCAGGCATCGAAGAACTCATCCTCCTCGATGAGTTCGAGACCGTCGCACTCGTCGAGAACATCCGACTCCAGCAACGCGTCGAGAACAGCAACAACTTCTCCGCAGTCCCCTTCTCGCTCGCGTGGATCAAAATCGACGATCAAGATGTCGACATCTCCGGATCAAGACAGAATGTCTGGGCACAGCTGAGTCCAGGCGTGTTCGAAACAACCGTCGTTGACGCGCAGGGGACCCCAGTCGCGAAGGTCACACGCCGATACAAGATGCGCGAAACCGCACACGCGTTCACCATCACCCAATCCATCGAGAACCTCTCGTCCGAGACACACACCTTCCGCTTCCTTCCAACCGCGATGGTGGACATGCCCAAAGCAAAGAACGGCTACGCAGGAGATCGCAGAAGAGTCCGCTACGGAACCCTCCGCTCACCAGAGCAACAGGGCAACTCCATCAAAGTCAATGTCGATGAAAAGCTCGCAAACCGGAGCAAACTCCTCGGCTCAAAGATCAAAGACGCCAACGGCAACAAGCACTACGAAGAGGCCAAAGTCGTTTGGCCAACCGAATCGACCATCGAAAAGGGATCCCGTCTGAGCTGGATCGCGTTCTCGGATCGCTACTTCTCCGTCGTACTCCACCCGATGCTCGATCCGATGAGCACCGATCCGAATGACCGCCTCCTCGGCTCATCCGTTGAATCCGTCAGCCGAATGCTCCTGAGCACCTACGACACCGCGCCCGACACCACGATGCTCCTTGGGACGATCAGCCCAGAGTTCACCGTCGCGCCGGGCGATACCGCAACAATCACCAACGGCGTCTACGCCGGACCACGCACCAAACCAGTGTTCGCCGCCGATCCAATCCTCGCTGCGTTGAACCTCCCGGACATGGTCGTGTACAACATCGGCGGATTCTGTGCCGCGTGTACCTTTGATTGGTTGACCAATATTCTGATCGCCGTCCTCCGGATCTTCCACTCGATCGTGGGTGACTGGGCCGTGTCGATTCTTCTGCTCGTGGTGCTCGTCCGTTCGTGCCTCCACCCGATCACCCGCTGGTCGCAGATCCGCATGCAACGCTTCGGTGTCCAGATGCAGTCCATGGCACCAAAGCAAAAAGCACTCCGCGAGAAGTACAAGAACGATCCAAAGCGGATGCAGCAAGAAATGTCCAAACTCTGGCGCGAAGAAGGCATCTCCCCGCTCGGGATGCTCGGATGTCTCCCGATGATGCTCCAGTCACCAGTCTGGATCGCGCTTTACGCAACACTCTTCTTCGCCGTCGAACTCAAGCACGAACCCGCTTTCTACGGCATCTTCCAGACCCTCTCCGGAGGATCATGGATGTTCCTCTCCGATCTCTCCAGCGCCGACGGCGCAATCCCGCTCCCAAGCGCCATGCACTTCTCATTCCCGCTCTGGGGGAATGTCTCCTCGATCAACATCCTCCCGCTCCTGCTGGGTGTCGTCTTCTTCGCACACCAGAAATACCTCACCCCGCCAACACAAGCGACCCTGACCCCAGAACAAGAGTCCCAACAGAAGATGATGAAGGTCATGATGGTCGTCATGTTCCCAGTGATGATGTACACCGCTCCATCTGGTCTTGCCCTCTACTTCCTCACCAACTCAACAATGGGGATCATCGAGAACAAGTGGATCCGCGCCCATATGAAGAAGCACGGCATGCTCGAGATCGAGAACATCCGCGCCGAGAAAGCGAAAAAAGGACCGGGATTCATGCAGCGTATGAACGATGCCGCGGAAGCCAAACGCCAACTGATGGAAAAAGGTCCACAAGCGCCTAATCCAGCATCGCGTCGCAACCAAGGCAAGCACAAGTAACCCACCATGCCTACCGGCGGAACCATCGCAGCGATCGGAACCCCGCAAGGTCACAGCACCCGCGCCATCATCCGGATCTCAGGTCCAGACGCACGCGAGTGCATCGAGTCCATCACCACACTTTCCGATCCCACACGAGGCATCCACAAATGCCGAGTCCGTATCGACGACCAACACACACTCCCATGTCTGGTCATCTGGTTCGATTGTCCACGCAGCTACACAGGTGAGGATGTAGCGGAGCTGGTATTGGTCGGGAATCCGGTGATCCTCCAAAGAACCCTCGATCAGATCTATCAGATCCCAGGACTCCAGCGAGCACAGCCGGGGGAGTTCAGCGCCCGCGCGTACCTCAACGATCGACTCACACTCGCCCAAGCGGAGGGGGTCGCGCTGCGGATTGCAGCAGTGGGGGACGAAGCACTCAGCGCCGCGACCAAACTCCTCGATGGTTCCCAAGGCGAACGCTGCAATCAATGGACCGAAGAACTCGCATTGCTCCTCGCGCTCGTCGAATCCGGAGTGGATTTCACAGACCAAGACGATGTTGTCCCGATCGCACCAGACGCACTCGCTCAGCGACTCACCGAGCTGAGCAATCAACTCATCGATGAGATCGGGAGCGCCGCGGGATCCATGATCCATTCGACCCAGCCCAATGCTGTGATCTGCGGCATGCCCAATGCAGGCAAGTCCGCGCTCTTCAATGCACTCATCGGAAGAGAGCGAGCAGTCGTCAGCGACCAAGCAGGCACAACGCGCGACGCGATATCCGAACCGCTCAATCTCGAGACGGATATCCCCGGAGCGGGAACGATCGATCTCATCGACCTCGCGGGACTCGCGGATCACGCAATCGACGCAATCGACGCACACGCACAGCAGCTCGCAAGAGAACGCATCCAAGACGCGGATGTCCTCCTCTGGTGCGATCCCAGCGGTCGCTTTGCAGATCGGGATGGATTCGAATCACTCAGCAAGCCCATCATCCGCGTTCGCACCAAGTCCGATCTCATCCTCAATGACACCAACGCGTCCAACGCGATCAGCGTGTGCGCCCTTGATGGCCATCATCTGGGGGTGCTCAAGCGTGCAGTCGCTGATGCCGTGAGTGATCGGACCCAGATGGGAGTGGGGGCGTTCGTTCCAAGGCACCGCCGAGCGATCAACCAAGCGATCACAGGCATCCAAGACGCACTCAAATGGATCCCGCAGGGAGCCCGCTCCCTCGATGCGCCGGAACTCGTCGCGAGCGGCTTGCGCGACGCACTGGATTCACTCGGAGAACTTACCGGACAGGTCACCCCCGATGATGTCATCGGGAGAGTCTTCGCGACCTTCTGCGTCGGGAAGTAACCGATTATCGGCAGGGTCGTTCTGCTTACAAACCTGCTCCTTGCAACCCAATTCTACAGAATCTTCCCACATCTTGATCGAAAGCAACTGTCTGCATCACCGACAACACAAGCAACGACCAAGAACCCAAACTCCGCGCAAAAACGATCGGTCGAAGTCCATACGCACGCCCTCGCGGTCGATCTCACAGCATCGTCACCGATGAGGTGGCAATCCGCGAACATGCTTGAACCGAGCACACCGCTGGACAACGCACACTCGGGCGCCCAGCGAGGGGAGAACACAATGGCATTACGACTCGGAGACCTTCTCGTTCAATACGGCGTCCTTACAACAGATCAATGCGACCTGGTGGTTCAAGAACAAAAAACCAATCCCCGCCCCTTCGGGATGCTCGCAGAAGAACTCTTCGGGATCGATCCAGGAATCATCGAGCACGCATGGGCGGTTCAGTTCGCGATGATCTCACCAAGAGTTGATCCGTGCACCATCGAACCGAGTGGTGATCTGAAATCGGTCATCACCAGCCGACAAGCGTGGCAGTTCGGATTCATTCCCATCGAACGCCACGAAGACGGCGTTGTCTGCGTGACCTCGATCGAGTGCCTCGCACGAGCACTCAGGTTTGTCGGTTGGAGAGTCGAGGAGCCTTGCTCGTTTGTGATCTGCGATCACCATGCGCTGGAAGTGGGTCTGACAATGCACTATCCGATGGAAGGTGTGGATTCAGCAATGATGGACCGGTTCTTGAGTAGACCACCTGCTGCCTAACCATGTCCAAACAAAAAAACGGAGCCGATGATTCATCGACTCCGTGAAACGGCATTGGGATATCAGTCCTGAGCTGATCATTTCTGATCGACCCGGAACCGGTTTACCGGCGAGTTGCCTTGCGGCGTGTTGCCTTCTTCTTGGTGGTGCGCTTCGCGGCCTTCTTCTTGGTCGCTTTCTTCTTAGTAGCTTTTTTCTTAGTGGCCTTCTTTTTCGTGGCCTTTTTCTTAGTAGCCTTCTTCTTGGTGGCTTTTTTCTTAGTAGCTTTCTTCTTGGTTGCCTTCTTCGCTACCTTTTTCTTAGTAGCTTTCTTCTTGGTGGCTTTTTTCTTAGTAGCCTTCTTCTTGGTTGCCTTTTTAGCGGCTTTCTTTTTCGTAGCTTTCTTCTTGGTCGCTTTCTTGCGGGTCGCCTTCTTCGCTACCTTCTTGCGAGTGGCTTTCTTCTTGGTTGCTTTTTTGCGGGTTGCCTTCTTGGCTACCTTTTTACGAGTTGCTTTTTTCTTGGTTGCTTTTTTAGCGACCTTTTTACGAGTTGCTTTTTTCTTAGCCATGTCGGCTCTCCGTTTCGAACCCAAATGCTGTGTTGTGGAGCCGAGTGTTCGAGTTCGGGACCACATTCCGTTATTTGACACTTACATGCTCATCGGAGCCGCAAGGTCAACGACTTGAGCAAACCGTGCCAACAACACACACTTCACTCACCCACATCATACAAGAAGAACGATTCACTTGCGCATTTATTCAAGTTCGCGCGCCCATTGCATTTCATGCGCACAGTTGAGACAGCGTCGGTTCTTGGTCATGAAACGCATCTCCAGCAAAGTGATTCGTCTTCACTGCGCGTTGTCGGAATCAACAGCGAACAAGTTTCGCGCACTTCAACCGATGAATCTGATGAAGTGATCATTGATTCTGTGAGTGATTGTCTTCAACATGTTAAAAAATCGAATTCGCACCAAGATCGGTGCAGTTCGCCGCGCAATGGGGGCGCATTCGCGAAAGAACGCACGCAGTGATTTTGCTCGCATCAAGATTTTTCGTTGCGATGAGTGAAGAATCATTGCATTCAATGCATCTCAACATTCACCAAGAATCGGATCATCAATGACCACAACACACGAGACAATCACGCAAGCAACACTCGACAACGGACTCCGGATCGTCATTGAACCCAACGACTCGATGCGTTCGGTTGCGATGCGATTGATGATTCCGAGTGGAGTTATCCACCAAGAAAAAAATGAACTCGGAATTGCATCAATTTGCGCGGAGCTCCTCTTGCGTGGTTCCAAGGTTCGCAACTCACAACAACAAGCCGACGCGTTCGACCTCGCAGGCGCGGTCCGCGATGCATCACCCGCCGCGCGTTCGACCGGTGTTTCGATGACCACGCTCGACAACCTGTTCGAAGACGCGATCGAACTCACCGCAGACATGGCGCTCAATCCAGCGATGACCGACGAGTCGTTCGAAGCTTCACGCGTGATGGCGCAGCACGCCCTCGCATCACTCGCAGACGACCCACAACAACGCGCGGTGCTCGCTGCTCGCGCGCGTCACAACCCAGAGCCATACAACCGCAGCACTTTTGGCACCGAAGCATCACTCGCATCACTCACCGCGCAGCGCACCCGCGAATGGTGGGGGACCTATGCGAATCCCAACGGAGCCATCATTTCCATCGCAGGCGCGATCAACCCATCCCAAGGCATCGATCTCATCTCCAAACACTTCGGACAATGGTCAGGACAAGCGGACGCCCCAGTCATCCACACCACCGCACCACGCGGATACGCGCACGAAGAAGACGACACAAACCAGGTCCAGATCATCGTCGTCAACGACGCACCAGCCGCCGGGACTGACTATGAGATGTACGAACTCCTCGCCGTCAGCGTGCTCTCTGGTGGAATGTCCGGACGACTCTTCACCGAAGTCCGCGAGAAGCGTGGTCTTTGCTACTCCGTCTCCGCGAGCTACCGCGCCGAAAAAGAGTTCGGCCTCGTCACCAGCTATGTCGGAACCACCCCAGAGCGAGCACAAGAATCGCTCGATGTCCTCCACGAACAACTCCTCGCGATGCAAGCGGGTGATGTCACCCATGAAGAGCTCGAACGCGCCCGCATCGGTCTTAAGAGCCGAGTCATCTTCAGCGGCGAATCCACCGGAGCCCGCGCCAGCTCATTGATTGCCGACATCGTCAAACGAGGATCGCCAAGAACCCTCGCACAGATTGCAGAGCAGATCGATGCCGTGGATCTGGAATCGTTCAACGACTACCTCCGCAAGCGAACACTCGGAGAAGTCACCATCCAAACGCTCGGCCCAACCGCCCTCACGCCCCCATGCTGAGCGATCAACGAATCGAACTCATCGAATCACGCGATTGATGGTGTTCATGGGCCCATCAGACCGATATTGTGCGTGATGATGACCCACGATTCTTCCCCAATCCCCGGCACTTCCGCCGATCAATCGCGCCAAACCCCAGGATTCAAAATCGGGGGCACCTCGCCGTACATGATCGGAATCGGAGGATGCGGCATGTCCGCACTCGCGCGGATGCTCAGTGGCGCAGGTCTCCATATCCAGGGATGCGACTCCACTCCATCACCCGTCACCAACGCGCTCACAGAGTTCGGGATCAATGTCACCTTCGATGAATCCGCGGCTCAGCTCCCAGAAGATGTGGACATCGTCCTCGCATCCGCAGCGGTCAAACCAAACCACCCGATGGTCCTCGAAGCGATCAACCGAGGACTCACCGTCCTGTCATACCCCGAAGCCCTCGGCGCATGCATGACCGGACGCACCGGGATCGCAATCGCAGGAACCCACGGCAAATCGACCACCACCGCGATGCTGGGATGCGCCATGACCGATGCCAAGCTCGATCCATCCGTCATCGTCGGCGCAACCTGCATGCAACTCGAAGCGGGCGCACTTGCAGCCCCTACCCAGCGCGTCGGATGCCGCGTCGGTGGAGATTCCATCCCGCAAGGGGGATGGTCTGGGAAGCCCGGACTCCTCGTCGCTGAAGCATGCGAGTTCAACCGCTCGTTCCACAATCTCCGTCCGACCATCGCATCGATCAGCTCGATCGAAGCGGACCACCTCGATATCTACGGCTCCCTCGACGCGGTCGTCGAATCCTTCACGCAGTTCGCCCAGCTCATCCCCAGTGCTGAAGAGGGTGGCAAGCTCATCATCGGACACGACGGCGCGTACCGACGCGAAGTCACCGCAGGACTCACCTGCGATGTCGAGACCATCGGATTCAACCCCGGCGCGGACTGGGTCGTCGGATACACCGATGGCATCACCACCGTTCAATCCCCCGATGGACAAACCCATTCGTGGACGCTCTCGCTCCCAGGTGAACACAACGCGATGAACTCCGCAGTTGCATTCGCACTCGCTCGGTCCGTTGGTGGTGATCCTGAACTCCTCGCCCAATCCTTCGACGCATTCGCAGGACTCGACCGCAGACTCCAGCACCTTGGTACACGCGACGGAGTCCGCGTCATCGACGACTACGGACACCACCCAACCGAGATCGACGCAACACTCCGCGCCCTCCGCACCTCGCAAGACCCCGCAAAGCACGGCGGACGACTCATCTGCGTCTTCCAACCCCACCAACACTCCCGCACCCGTTTCCTCCTCGATGAGTTCGCAACAAGCTTCGAGCACGCGGATGTGGTGATCGTGCCGCACATTTACTTCGTCCGCGACTCCGAAGCGGAGCGTAACAAGGTCAACTCCTCGGATCTGGTCGACCGCCTCCGCGCCCGCAAGGTCAAAGCGATGCACTTGTACCCATTCGAAGCGATCATCGAACAACTCGAAGGCATGTGCCGACCCGGAGACCTGCTCGTCGTGATGGGCGCCGGTCCGGTCTGGCAAGTCGGTCAAGGATTCCTCGACGCCGGAAAGAATCCATGACCGCTACAACCGACCACCTCAACATCCAATCCGACGCGCCCATCTCCACATGGTTCCGCATCGGGGGACGAGCAGACCGACTCGCATCACCTGAGTCACGCGAACAACTCCAGCAATGCCTGGAACTCGACGACCAATGCCTCGTCCTCGGCGAAGGCGCAAACCTCCTCGTCGATGACACCGGAGTCGATCGACTCGTCGTCTCCATGCAGACCGAAGGATTCAAATCCGTCGAGATCGACCCAACCACCGGACTCGTCTTCGTGGGATCTGGGGTCGCGCTCCCCAGACTCATCACCCAGACCGTCAACGCGGGTCTCTCAGGATTGCAAGGCCTCGCAGGATTCCCCGCAACCATCGGCGGCGCGTGCATCATGAACGCGGGAGGCAAGTTCGGGACAATCTCCGACCACCTCATCGAAGTCCACGCGATGGACCGCGCCGGTCGCATGCACGGGCTCAAAAAATCCGACATCGACTTCAGCTACCGCCACTCCGGTCTCAACCACCTGCTCATCTGCTCCGCAATCTTCGAGCTCCAGCACGCAGACCCGCAGACGCTCAAAGCGGAACTCGTCGAGTGCATGAACTACAAAAAAAACTCCCAGCCGATGAATGAAAAATCCGCTGGGTGCGCTTTCAAAAATCCAACATTACAGAACACCATCGAAGGCATCGGAGAAGCAGGCACCCGCGTCAGTGCGGGGATGCTCATCGACCGCGCCGGATGCAAAGGCATGACCCACCACGGCGCATCAGTGTCCAATCTCCACGCCAACTTCATCACCACCACCCCAGACGCCAAAGCCCACGATGTCATCGAACTCATGAACCAGGTCCGTTCTCGCGTCTTCGATACCTTCGGGGTCACCCTCGACAACGAGGTCGTCGTGTGGTCCCGCGATCAGGAGCCGACCCAATGACCAAGGTCCTCATCCTCGGCGGCGGTCCCGACGCCGAACGCCAAGTCTCCATCGACAGCGCCACCGGAGTCCACCAAGGATGCCTCGACGCAGGTCTCGACGCGACACTGCTCATCGTCGACCAACCCAACATCCAAGAAATCCAATCATGGGATGCGGACATCATCTTCCCTGTCCTCCACGGCAAGTTCGGTGAAGGCGGTCAACTCCAACAGCGACTCAACCAAGCAAACCGGATATATATCGGTTGCCAAGCACAAGCCGCGCGCATCGCGATGGACAAGATGGCGACCAAACTCTGGGCCGCCAAACTCGGAATCCCAACCACCCACGCCGCGATCCTCGATCCAGATGCGGTCAATGATCCTGATCGCGCCGTCTGCCCGATTCTCCCCCCATTGGTCATCAAGCCCGTTGCGGATGGTTCAAGCTGTGGTCTTTATATATGCAAAGACCACGCAGAGTGGACGAACGCACTCACCGACATCTCCAAATCCCCAACCCCACCCATCTCCATGATCGAACCCATGATCAAGGGAAGCGAGTACACCGTCGGGGTCATCGATGATGGCAACGGAACCCTCAAAGCACTCCCCATCATCAACATCACCCCCGCATCAGGGACCTACGACTACCAAGCGAAATACGAACGCAACGATACTGTGTACACCGTAAACCCCGATCTGACCGATGATCTGGTATCCAATCTCAAGGATTGGTCGCTGTCGTTGTGCAACGCAATCGGTGTCAGGCACCTCGCCCGAGTCGATTTCATGATCGACGACAACGCAAACGCTTGGCTCCTCGAAGCCAACACCATGCCCGGCTTCACCGCCACCTCGCTGCTCCCCAAAGCCGCGAGCGCCGATGGACTGAGCATGCCACAACTCTGCAAGCATCTGGTGGAAGCCGCGACGCGCACCCACCAAACCGCACCGACCCGATAGAGAGCGATACTCATGGCGAAGAGCAAAAAGAAGAACAAGAACAAGAAGAAGTCCAACCCAGAGACCACCGAGCGCAACAAGAAGATTGCGCTCATGAGCGCCATCGTTCTCGGCACCGCAGGCGTCTTCGTCAGCGCCGGGATGGGGATCAAAACCCTCGACCAACGCGCCGCCACGCTCGTCACAGACCAAGACCCCCAGGTCCAGATCAACTGGGGACAAAGCGGCAACGGACACATCTGGATGCCCATCGCGGAGCGTGATCGCATCGAAGCAAAAGTCCAAGCATCGCTCGTAAACAGCAAAGCACTCAGCTGGCACCCCCTCTACCAAGCATCCAAAGCCCTCCAAGCAACAGGCTGGGTCAACGGCGAACCCACAGCACGATGGACCGAGGAAGGCTCAATCATCATCGACGCAGACTGGCGCGTCCCCGCTGCAGCAGTCCGCAAGAACGGGCGTGACTTCATCATCGATTTCGATGCCAATGTCCTCCCGCTCGATTACGCCGCGGATCAAAGCAATCAGCTCATCATCCACAACCCCGCGCTCCCATTCCCCGGAACAGGGAACCAGTGGAATGAACCCGAAATCCTCGATGCGCTCAAACTCTTCAGCGAACTCCAAGCCAAAGGGCTCCTCTCCCAAATCGTGGGGATCGACCTGGGAACTCAAGAAGAGCACGGCATCCTCCAACTCCTCACAGACAACAACGCTCGCATCATGTTCGGAGGAGGACCGGGCCGATCACGCCCCGCCGAAATGCCATCTACAGTCAAAATCGATCGCCTCGCCTCGCTGCTCAACAAAACAGGACGCATCGACGCCGGCGGCATGATCCTCGATGTTCGTGGACCAGAAATCAGCATGCAGCGCCATGAGAACTAGATCTAAAAACAACTGGCGAAACCGAACCATGCGGATCAGTATCATTCCATCAACAACCACCGCCCACAGCGCATAAACTCCCGCGTGAGCGAATCACAGTTCAATCCCGGCCCATACCCCTTTCCCGAGCAACCAATCAAGCGCGAGCGCGATCTGCTGGGAAAGGAACCACCAGGGGATCTGATCGACTGGTCCCATCGCAAAGGCGAACCGCGAGTCTTGGCGCTGCTCTGGATGATCTATCTGCTCATCGCAACCACGCTCATGTTCTCACATCTTGCGAGTGGATACTCAATCGCTCCATCCATCTCCCGTCCCGCTTCACGCGAAATGCTCGTCATCGTCATCTTCGGCATGAGCATCCTCTGGCCGATGGCTCGATTCTCCCAGACCATCGCACGCCCAAGCATTGTCGGCGCGAGTGTTCGCGACCTGTTCGTAATTCTGATCCCCATGCAAGCCGTGATCTGGCCTCAAAAACTCATCGTCCTCGGAGGATGGTCCACCGAAGTCGTCTTCGCGCTCACGCTCCACTGCGCCGCGTGGGGATTGGTCACCGCTGGAGTGATCTCGGTTGGTTCCATACTCATCGCAGGATCGAACAACCACGCACGCACCAGAGCGATCGTCACCCTCGCGTCAATCACCGTGGTGATCCTCGTCCCGATCATCGAACTCGTCACACTCAAAGGTGCCCCGTTGAGCGTTTCTCACGCGAATCTGGGTTGGATGCTCTCCCCAATCACAGGCATCATGGAAATCACCGCTGATCGGAGAGTGCTCGGCCAGCCCGCGATGGTGTTCAGGGATCATTTCAGGATCATCGCCGCCGTTGCCTGCGTTGGATTGGCTCTCCTGGTGTTCGGAAGGGCTTTAGAGAACGCAAAATGGGTGGCACGACGCAGGATTGACCCCTAAACTATTCTTTGCGCGTGGATGTACCCAAGCGCAGAATACCGCTGGATTCGCACCCGCTACCAATCAGAGGTTGCACCAGATTCAGTATTCAATGAGACGGAGCTCAACATGGATGTCATCACCCCAGAGGAACGCGACAACATCAAGAAGCGCTGTGATGCGCTGATCGCCAACCGGTCCGTCATCACAGAACGCATCGCTGAAGCCCGCGCCCTTGGTGATCTCAAAGAGAACGCCGAGTACCACGCCGCGCGCGAGCAGCAGGGGATGGAAGAAGCCGAGATCAAGCGTCTTGAAACCCGCCTCGCATCGGCACATGTTGTTGATGAATCCAAGCAAGCCGAAGGCGTCGTCTTCATCGGATCAACCGTCAAACTCCTCGAAGAAGACGAGGACGAAGACGAGTTTGAACTCTACCGACTCGTCGGAGAAGCTTCCGGAGGCATCGACGGCGATGTCGTCGAAGTCACCGCGACCTCCCCAATGGGCGAAGCACTGATGAAGTCACGCGTCGGCGAAACCGTCCGCGTAAACGCCCCCAGAGGCGTCAAACGCTTCAAAATCATCGAGATCATGTAATCACGCCGTCGTCGAGCCCGTCGAACTCGAATCCGTGCGAAATCTCAACATCCTGAATCCCACCAAGTGTCAGCCGGTATCTATAGATGCGGTACGCTATCGTTGTCAGACATCCACAGGAGCACACCATGCCAGCTATGAATGCACTCGCCGTCCTCGGTCTCACCGCCGTCATGTCCCTCGCCGGTTGCGATTCCCTCGGTCCAAAGGTCCATGACCAACGCGTGATGAAAGTCCGCCATGTCCAAAACGCTCCGCTGGACATCGTCACCGCAAACGGCTCCATCCGCGCCATCCAAGAAACACGCAACGATGTCTCTATCGAAGTCGATCTCTACGGCAGAGACGCCGAGCGACTCAGCTTCACTACCGTTCACGCAGACCGTCAAGGCGACGAAACCCTCCGAGTCTGGATCGACTGGCCCGGAGGCAAACGCCTCGACCACGAAGGCGCCAAAATCGAAGTCTTTGTCCCAGACGCAGAAGGAGTCGCTGCAAAAACTTCCAACGGCACCATCGTCATCATGGGACTTGCAGGACACGCAAAGATCCGCACAACCAACGGCTCAGTACAAATCAAAGATCACAACGGACCAATGGACATCACCACAACCAACGGCCCGATCCGCGTCGAAGACTCGGTCGGAGATCTCAAGTTCGACACCAGCAACGGACGCATCCTCGTCTCCAATGCAGACGGACTCGTTGAAGGCGATACCTCCAACGGCAATGTCTATGTCTCCACAACCGACGACTCCAGTGGACCCATCCGAGTCCGCACAACCAACGGACGAATCGAACTCGATCTCGGATACGGATACGAAGGCATCCTCCGCGTAGGAACAACCAACGGCAGAATCAGCACCGAAGGACTCAGCGGTGCAAACCTCATCGAATCCTCAAACAACAGACTCGAAATGCAGCTCGGACACAGTGACGAAATCTCAGCAGTCAAAACCACCAACGGCTCTGTCCGGATTCATGGACGATCGAACTGAACACAAACGCAGATTGAGCAAAGCACAATCAAGCAGCCCATTGCTGAGATTCACCCGATTTTGGATCGCTCATCACCTGGTGAATCCGAAGAATCCAACTTGGTGAGTGCGTATGCAATGATTGGACTTTCTTTTTCTTGCGCCAGTAGTAAATCGCCGTCCCGCCTTGCATCGCAAAGGCGCACACGATCAGAACAACAGACACCCCGATGCTCAGCAGATACTCGATCTGCCCAAGCTGATCGAGCGTCCCCGCCATCTCAGGCATCGAAGCGATCGTCGGATCAGATGCAAGGGATCCCGCGAGCACCGAGTTCGCGCTGTCGTAGGTCACAATCTTCCAAACCGCATACACAATCAACGCGCCACCAAGCGCAAGCTGATTCAGCGCGAGCTGCATCGGAGCGCGCATGTCGAGCGCATTGAGCCTTCGCGCCAGTCCAAGCTCGCGCATCCCGATCCCAGCAAGAACCATCCCGAGCATCATGCCTGGGATCGAACCAAGCGAGAACAACACGCTGACCATCCCAGCAATCAATGTCATCCATCCAGACGCCTTCGCATATCCCGCAGCTTTCCTGACAGGTTTTGCCGTCTGCACACTCGTCCCAAGCATCCGCATCTGGATGTCTGTCAATGGTGATGGATCGACCCGATCCACATTGGCGCCAAGCGAGTCGATCGGAAGAGTGGGGGGTATTGATGCATCCATGATCTCCAATTCGGCGATAGAACGGGGATTCTGAGCGATCATCCGGTGCCACAGGACTTCAAGCGCTCTCAAATCCGAACATCCGGACCCCACAACCCGAGAACTGACCAGAAACACCATTTATGATCGAAAACGACTGTTTTCTCCTCAAACCGGATATTTGTATCAAATATTGCTCCAATTGGTCGATTCAGGATAAATACTGTTCTACCATATTTTTTCCTATTGAAGATGATAAGGTCGTATTCGGAATCCTGTTCTCAATACGCCCCAAATCAAGAGGAAGGCAATCACACTGAGAGAACACGGGCACGGTGCCCAAGCTTCTACTGAGTCACAGAATCTGGAGAATCACAGTGTCTGAGCACGCGGTTCAAACCGACTCGTCAAAAGAAGGACTCGAATCCTTCGTCTACGACGACAAGATCGTACGGATGTTCTCATGGGCAACCATCATCTGGGGAGTTGTCGCTCTCTTGGTGGGGGTCATCATCGCGATTCAACTCGCGTTCCCCGCCGCGGGTTTCGGGATTGAGTTCCTGAGCTTCGGTCGTTTGCGCCCGCTGCATACCAACGCCGCGATTTTCGCATTCGCAGGAAACAGTGTGTTCGCAGCGGTCTACTACTCGACCCAGCGACTCTGCAAAGCACGCATGTTCTCTGATCTACTTTCCCGTCTTCACTTCTGGGGCTGGCAGCTCATCATTCTCGCCGCAGCGCTCACACTCCCGCTCGGGATCACCCAAGGCAAAGAATACGCCGAACTCGAATGGCCAATCGACCTCGCGATCGCTGTCGTTTGGCTCGTTTTCTTCGGAGGGAACTTCCTCGGCACACTCATCAAACGCCGCGAACGCCACCTCTATGTCGCGCTCTGGTTCTACATCGCGACCATCGTCACCGTCACCATGCTCCATGTGTTCAACAACATCTGGGTCCCAGCTGGTTTGGTCCACCTCATCAAGACCGGTGAGTTCGCAGGACCAGCCTTCCTCATGAAATCCTACCCCGTCTACGCAGGTGTCCAAGACGCGCTCATGCAATGGTGGTACGGACACAACGCGGTCGCGTTTTTCCTGACCACCCCGTTCCTCGGACTCATGTACTACTTCATGCCCAAAGCCGCGGAACGCCCGGTGTTCTCGTACAAGCTCTCCATCATCCACTTCTGGTCGCTCGTCTTCATTTACATCTGGGCCGGCCCACACCACCTTCACTACACCGCTCTCCCAGAATGGGCATCCACCGTCGGCATGGTCTTCTCCGTCATGCTCTGGATGCCGTCATGGGGAGGCATGATCAACGGCCTCCTCACCCTCAAAGGCGCATGGGACCGCGTCGCGCGGGACCCAATCCTGAAGTTCTTCGTCGTCGGCGTGACCTTCTACGGCATGTCCACCTTTGAAGGACCCCTCCTTTCTATTAAGGTCGTCAACTCACTCAGCCACTACACCGACTGGACCATCGCGCATGTCCACTCAGGTGTGCTCGGCTGGAACGGTTTCATGACCTTCGGCATGCTCTACTGGATGATGCCTCGTCTCTTCCAAACAAAGCTCCATTCCACCAAACTCGCTTCGATCCACTTCTGGATCGGAAGCATCGGTATCCTCCTCTACATCATCTCGATCTACACCGCAGGCATCACCCAAGGACTCATGTGGCGCGCTTGGGATGAAACCGGTCGTCTCGCATACCCAGACTTCATCGAAACCGTCACCTTCCTGATCCCGATGTACTGGATCCGCGTCGTTGGTGGACTCATGTACCTCGCAGGCGCTGTCCTCGCGTTGTACAACTTCTACATGACCTGGAGAGGTCGTCCAGAGAAGTACGAAGAGACCGTCCACTACGCTGCTCCACTCACCAAGAACTACGCCGGTGATCCAGCAGCCAAGTCACGCTTGACCGCAAACGCTGGGTTCGGACACGCCGGCGACAAGTTCCTCCAAGGAAACTGGCACCGCAACTGGGAACGCAAACCTGTCCGGTTCACCGTCTACACCCTCATCGCTGTTTCAATCGGTGGTCTGGTCGAAGCGATCCCGATGTTTATGATCTCATCGAATGTCCCGAGCATCGCGTCGGTCACGCCGTACACGCCGCTCGAACTCGCCGGACGCGACATCTATGTTGCCGAAGGTTGCTACAACTGCCACTCGCAGATGATCCGCCCGTTCTACTGGGAAACCAAACGCTACGGCGATTACTCCAAACCGGGTGAGTTTGTCTATGACCGTCCATTCCAATGGGGTTCACGCCGCATCGGTCCGGACCTCGCACGCGAAGGCGGTCGCAAGAGCCACCTCTGGCACTACGAGCACTTCAAAAACCCAGCGGACACCTCCCCAGGTTCCATCATGCCTCGCTATCCATGGTTGCTTGAGAAGCCAATCAACTTCCCAGCAATCCAGGGACGCGTAGACGCCAACGCAATGCTCGGCGTTCCCTACGGCGATCTCGTCATCGACGGCGCCGCAGAAGAACACGCGCTGTTCCAAGCCGCAACCATCGCAATGGAACTCGAAGAACAAGGCGGCCCATCATACGAAGAAACCCAAGACAAACAGGTCATCGCGCTCATCGCATACCTCCAGCGTCTTGGTGTTGATCTGTACAAAGATGCCCCAACGATCGAAGAGGAGGTCTCAGAATGAAGTTCACTGACATCGTGTCCAATATGAATCTGGACATCTACCCCATCATCGCGTTGATCTTGTTCCTCGTCGCTTTCTCGCTTATCGTCTGGGGCGTGCTCCGCACACCCCGCTCGATCAGCGCTCACCAAGCGTGTTTGCCGCTGGAAGACGACGCCGCGCACATCGAGACTTCGAACCAAAAAAGTAAGGGGGTGAGCAATGGCTGATCCAACCAAAAACAACACCGAAGCGGAACTCCTCGAGCATAACTACGACGGAATCCAAGAGTACGACAACCCAACACCAGGCTGGTGGCACCTCATCTTCTGGGGAACCATCATCTGGTCGGTCATCTATGTCGTCGTCTGGCACCTCACCCCGCTCATCCCGACACGCGTTGAACGACTCGAAGCAACTGAGACCAAAGCAGTCCAAAAACAGTTCGCGGCACTCATGACCATCGACGACAACATGGAAAAAATCCGCACCATCATGGGTGATGAAAACTGGCTCGCCCAAGGCCAGTCCGTGTTCTCTGGAACCTGCACCCTCTGCCACGGTCAAAATGGCGAAGGACTCATCGGTCCAAACCTCACCGACGAGTTCTACAAAAACCTCGTCGACCTCGATGGCATGGTCAATGTCGTCACCAACGGCGCTGCGAACGGCGCGATGCCCGCCAACAAAAACTTGCTCTCCGAAAATGAGATCGCACTGGTTGTCGGCTATGTCGCATCGCTCCGAGGTCAGAACCTCCCAGGACCAAGAGGCGTTGAAGGCGAAGAAATCGAACCCTTCCCAGAACCCATCTCCGCTGACCAAGGCGGCTGATACACAAAGCCAATTCGCTCCGGTGCTGGAAACAACACCGGAACGCTTCATGATCCCGCCGGCAGGACAGGATCAAATCATCGGGAGTCTTGATGTCTGAATCCCTACTCAAACCAAACGAGCGAGTGCTCTCGACCCTCAACGACGACGGCACCCGCCGCTGGCTTAAACCCAAACTCTCGCCAGGTCGTTTCTGGAAACGCCGCAGAGTGGTCGCATACGCACTCATCCTACTTTACTCGCTTCTCCCCTTCATCCAAATCAACGGCAAACCCGCGATGCTCTTCAACATCGTCGAGCGCGAATTCACACTCTTCGGAAAGACCTTCCTCCCGCAAGACACCCTGCTGTTCGGTCTGTTCATGATCATGGTCTTCCTGACCATCTTCCTCGTGACCGCACTCTTCGGACGCATCTGGTGCGGATGGATGTGCCCCCAAACCGTGTATCTTGAGTTCCTCTACCGTCCGATCGAACGCCTCTTTATTGGTGCGCCGGGACGCAAGACCCCAAAGAACTTCGTCGGTCTCCGCAGAGTCCTGATGTACCTCACCTATTTCATCATCTCCCTCCACCTCGCGCAGACCTTCCTCTCCTACTTCGTCGGATCCAGCGTCGTCAACGACTGGATCTTCGGCTCACCCATCGATCATCCAGTCGCATTCATCATCGTCGCCGCAACGACCGGATTGATGATGTTCGACTTCGCGTTCTTCCGCGAACAGGTCTGCTGCGTCGTCTGTCCCTACGCACGCCTCCAAGGCGCCCTTACCGATCAAGACTCGCTCGTCGTCACCTACGACCAAGATCGCGGAGAACCCAGAGGCAAAAAACGCCGAACACCAAAGCCCGATGCAGAAGGTGCCAACTCCATCGCCCTCCCAGTTCTCGGAGATTGCATCGACTGCACCATGTGCGTCCAGACCTGCCCGACCGGGATCGACATCCGCATGGGAACCCAGCTCGAATGCATCGGTTGCGCCCAGTGCATCGACGCATGCGATGACATCATGGACAAAATCGGTCGCCCGCGAGGTTTGATCCGCTACTCATCCGAGAACGCGGTCGAGCACAAAAAACAGCATCTGCTCCGCCCGCGTGTCGTCATCTATCCGATCATCCTGCTCCTGATTTTCGCAGGGTTCGTATCCGTCTTGATGACCAAGAACGATTCCAACATCTGGATCGGTCGCGAAGCGGGCCTCCCGTTCTACACGCTCCCAACCGGTGAGATCACCAACCAACTCCGCACACGGATCACCAACCGCACCGACGCACCAATCACCTACACCATCTCGATCATCGAACCCGAAGGCATCGTGCTCGGAGATGGACAAGACACACTGACCGTGCAACCCGGCGAAGAAGCCTCGACCAAGTTTGTCGTCATCGCGCCGCCGCAGGTGTTCACAACGAGTCAGATCCATATCACCATCCGAATCACCAACAACGAGGGCTTCACCAAAGACACCGTCTTTGAGATGAAAGGCCGAACCTACAAAGAGACTCCCTCCGATGACTGACCCAATCAAATCAAACACAGCCGCAGACAATCGCTCCTTCTTCGAGCGCGGACTCCATTGGCCCGTCGGTCTCATCTGCCTCTTCCTGATTTCCGCATCGGTCATCGTCACCACCGCGATCATGGGTGCGGGAAAGGGTTCCCAAGCAGTCGAACCGGACTACTACGCGCGTTCAATCGCATGGGACGCCGAGAAAGACCGACTCAACACCGCAAGCAGACTGGGTTGGGTTGTCCGCGTCTCCGCAAGTCCGACCATTGATCCGCTCGGAACCCGCCATGTCTCCGTGATGATCCTCGATGCCGACAACAACACGATCGAGGGAGCGCTCGTCGAAATCATTTGTTTCTCCCAAGCCAACGCGCACGAACCATTCACAAAGATCCTCCCCTCCATCGGCGCAGGTCAATACCAAGCCCGCATCCAAGGCATGCACACCACCGGTCTCTGGGAGTTCCGGATCTCCATCCGACACGCCGGGGAACAAGCACTCGTAATCGATTCACTCGAGCTTGAGGAATAACCGTGCCTCAGTACGATCCCATCTTCATCCTCATCGGAACAGTCCTCACCGCCTCCCTCGTCGGATCGCTCCACTGCGCCGGAATGTGCGGCGGACTCATGCTCTTCGCGCTCGGAGCTGATGGCAAACAACAAACCAAAACCAGCAAACTCAAACTTCAATCCGCATACCACGGCGGACGCCTCCTCACCTACACCCTCCTAGGAATCATTGCGGGAACCATCGGACAAGCCCTCGACTTCGGAGGCTCATTCGTTGGGTTCCAACGCGCCGCCGCGATCTTCGCAGGGGTCTTCATGATTGGGTTCGGACTCGTCGCACTCATGCGCATCAAGGGCATCCACATCAAGCATGTCCGCGCACCCAAGTTCATGCAACGAGCCGTCGAAAGCGGACAACGCCGAGCGTTCGCCCTCACCCCATTCAAGCGTGCCATGACCATCGGACTCCTCACCACCCTCCTCCCCTGCGGCTGGTTGTATGCCTTCGCGTTCACCGCCGCCGGGACCGGTTCACCGCTCTGGGGAGGACTCACCATGTCCGTGTTCTGGTTGGGAACCCTCCCCGTCATGGCTTCACTCGGAGCAGGAATCCAACTCCTCGCAGGTCCACTCCACGCAAAGATCCCCGCGATCAGCGCATCCGCCGTCGTCCTCGTCGGCGCATTTACCGCAATGGGACGACTCCAAGCACCTGAGATGTCCAAAGAAACCTTGGGACTCACCGATCCCTCCGCAGTCCCTACAAATCCAGACGAAACCTGCCCGCTCTGCGAAGCCGGTCTTCCGATGGACTCCGCGCCGATCACCCCCAAAGATCCATAACCGATGCCTTCCACCACCGCAGACACCGCCCCCACACCGTGCGACCACTGCGGTCTCCCTGTTCCAAATGGACTCATCGAGCCCGATGCGCCCCACCAGTTCTGTTGCAACGGATGCAAAACCGTCTACACCATCCTCCACGGCTCAGGTCTGGAAAACTACTACAAAATCAAATCCGCAGTCAACACCAACGCAGAACCCGCCGCAACCACCGGCGGTTCCTACGAAGAACTCGACGACCCCGCATTCACAACCACCTGGGTCACCCAGTCCGACGACGGCACAGCAGAAGTCGAACTCCTGCTCGAAGGCATGCACTGTGCCGCCTGCGTCTGGCTCATCGAACGACTCCCAAGAGTCGCAAACGGAGTCATCGACGCACGCGCCAACATTCGCAGACGCACCGTCTGCGTCCGCTACCAACCCGAACACACCAAACTCTCGCAGGTCGCCCAGTCCCTCGACAAACTCGGATACGCCGCGCATCCAGCACGAGGCAAAGAAGCCCGCGAGATCCGTCTCCGCGAAGACCGCAAGTTCCTGATCCGCGTCGCCGTTGCCGGAGCACTCGCCGGGAACATCATGCTCCTCGCGATCGCCCTCTACGGCGGATCATTCTCAGGAATCACCGAAACCTGGCGCACCACCTTCCGCTGGTATTCCATGGCCCTCGGCATCATCGTCCTCGTCTGGCCGGGACGCATCTTCTTCACCGGCGCCCTCGCCGCACTCAGAACCCGCACCGCGCATCTCGACATCCCAATCGCGCTCGCGCTGCTCACCGCCGGAGTCTGGGGAACCCTCAACACCATCCGAGGCGTTGGAGAAATCTACTTCGACTCAGTCTCCGTCCTCGTCTTCCTTCTCCTCGTCGGACGCTGGATCCAGCATCGACAACAACGCGCCGCGTCCGATTCCGTCGAACTGATGCTCACCCTCACCCCGAGCAGCGCAACGGTTATCGACGACGAGGGCAAGGCCAAACGCATCCCCATCGAGACACTCCAAGCCGGAATGTCAGTCCGCGTCGCCGCCGGAGAATCCTTCCCCGCCGACGGCATCATCACCGATGGATCAACGACCATCGACAACGCTCTGCTCACCGGTGAATCCGAACCGATCAAATCAATCCCAAGCGACCAAGCCCTCGCCGGCGCAACCAACCTCAGCTCACCCGTCACCGTCCGCGTGCAAGCAGTAGGGGAGCACACCCGCGTCGGCAAGCTCATGCAACTCGTCGCCAGTGCGTCGGAACACAAATCCCCCGTCGTCCGCATGGCAGACCGCATCGCGGGATACTTCGTCATCATCGTCATCCTCCTCGCGATCGCGACCTTCGCAATCTGGACCATCAAAGACAGCGTCTCCGTCGGAATCGAGCACGCCACCGCGCTCCTCATCGTCACCTGCCCCTGCGCCCTGGGACTCGCGACACCCATGGCGATGTCCGTCGCGCTGGGGCGTTCCGCTCGCGCCGGGATGCTCATCAAGTCCGCAGCCGTCCTCGAGCAAATGGCACGCACCGGTCGCTCAACAGGCACCATGATCCTCGACAAAACCGGCACCCTCACCCAAGGCGCGACCGCCGTTGTTGATACCTTCGGCGACCCCGATCTACTCAAAGCCGCCGCCGCCATCGAGCAATCCTCAAACCATCCAATCGCCAAAGCAATCTCCAACCACTTCACCGATCCTCAAACCGATCACCCAGAAGCCACAAACATCACCCAGACCACCGCCCAAGGCATCACAGGCACCGTCAACGACGAAACCATCACCATTGGTTCTGTCAGCTTCGTCACCAAAAACACTTCAACCCAAGTCCCCGACGACCTCCAACCCAAACTCGTCCGTCTTCTCGACCGAGCACTCACCCCCATCCTCGTCCACGCCTCCCCATCCAACCGCGTCGCACTCATCGGCGTCGGTGACCAACTCCGCGACGACGCTTCAGAGTCCATCAATGCACTCCAAAGCCGAGCATGGAACCTCGAAATCTGCTCCGGAGATCACCCCCGAATCGTCGAGTCCATTGCCAAACAGGTCAGCATTCCCACGCATGTGGGAGGAGTCACCCCAGAAGCCAAATCCCAACGCGTTGCGGACCTCAAAGCAGCTCGAACAAACCCATCAACCCCCATCGTCATGGTCGGTGACGGCGTCAACGACGCCGCCGCCCTCGCGTCCGCCGATGTCGGAATCGCTGTCCACGGCGGCGCAGAAGCCTCCCTCGAAGCCGCGGATGTCTACCTTGTTGAACCGGGAGTCGCCCCGATCGTCAAACTTGTCGATCTCTCGCGTTCAACCATGTCCACAATCCGTGTCTGTCTGATATTCTCCTTATGCTACAACACCCTCGCCGCGTCCCTCGCGATGATGGGTCTGATCAACGCACTGATCGCCGCGATCCTAATGCCGATCAGTTCGCTCACCGTCGTCGCGATCTGCACGCGTGCAGGCAATCGCATCAAGCCGACGCGCACCCCGGAGCCCCGCTGATGTCCGTGATCTATCTCATGATCCCCGCCGCACTCCTGCTCGCCGCCCTCGGCGTCGGCGCGTTCATCATCGCCGCCAAAAAAGGCCAGTTCGATGATCTAGACACCCCCGCCCTGCGTGCCGTGTTCGATGATGACGAAACCCCACCAGAGCGTCAAAGCGAAACAAGCAATCCAACAAACAAAGACGCATAAACAAGACCAAACCAAACACAACGAGTTCATGAATCGGACACGCATCGTGTCCCAACGCTTGTTTCTCTCCAAACGGATCTCAATAATCCGCAATGCCCCCCGCCGAGCAACCAGCCGTCGAAATCGACCATGTCTCCTACACCTATCCCTCGGCAGGGATCGGCACCACCGCGAACCTCGCGATCAACGATGTCCACTTCTCAATCCCCCAGCACACCAAGCTCGGAATTCTGGGGCCAAACGGCGGTGGAAAGTCCACGCTCATCAAACTCATCCTCGGCATCCTCAAACCCACCGCAGGCACCATCCGCGTCTTTGGTCACACCCCAGCCCAAGCCCGCCGCAAAGGACTGATCGGATACCTCCCCCAGCGCATCGAAGCCGACCGGGATTGGCCCATCAGTGTCCATCAGACCATCGCACTCATCCGCTCGAGCCGACTCAAGCCGTGGCAGAAGCTCTCCACTGAAGACCACGCCGCGATCGACCACGCAATCAAGCTCGTCGAACTCACCGACCTCATCGACCGCCCCATCGGTTCGCTCTCCGGAGGTCAGCTCCAGCGCGTCATGATCGCCCGCGCCATCGCAGGCAATCCAAAGCTCCTCGTCCTCGACGAACCCACCGTCGGCGTCGACATCGCGGGACAGCAACGCTTCGGGAAGCTCATCGACACACTCCACAAAGAACTCGACCTCACCGTCGTCGTCGTTTCCCACGACATGCGAGCCATCGCCGCCGTCGCCGACCGCGTCGCGTGCTTGTCGAGAACGCTCCACTTCCACGACACCCCCGAGGGACTCACCCCAGCAGTCCTCGCTCAGGTCTTTGCCCACGATGTCGCCGGCGTTTTCGGAGACATCCACATCGACGCCCATCTCGCAGACGACTGCGACGACCCAGACCACGCTCATCAACACCAGCACGACTGCGGATGTTCTAGCCAATCAGATCAGCCTAACAACAGTGGGGGTGGCGCATGAACCAACTCGCCCCTGCAATCATCGCCGCCCTCGTCATCTCGATTATGGGTGGAGCACTGAGCATCTTCGTCGTCCTCAAACGCCTCGCGTTCATCGGCCAAGGCATCTCACACGCTGCGTTTGGTGGAGTCGGCATCGCACTCATCCTCGGAGTCAACGGCGCCTCCACCCCAGGCGCGATCGGTCAACTCTCGATCGTCGTCGCGTTCTCCATCCTCGCAGCACTCTGGATCGCAGCCCTCTCCCGCTCACACAAAGGACGCACCGACACCGCGATCGGGGTTGTCCTCTCCGCGTCCATGGCGCTCGGATTCGTCCTCTTCACCATCGCCGAATCCCGTCACGACCACGACGACCACGGCCACGCCGCACATGGTCACGAAGATGAACACCACATCATCGAAGAAATCCTCTTCGGAAACATCCTCAACACCGACTGGACCAAAGCATCCATCGCGATCGCCGTCTCCATCGCACTCCTCGCGCTCACCTGGTTACTCCGCAGAAAGCTCATCTTCTGGGCCTTCGACGAACCCGTCATCGACGCCTACGGCCACAACTCCAACCGACTCACCAACATCTTCCTCTCAACCCTCGCGATCGCCATCGTGATGTCCATGCAAATCGCAGGGGTCGTCCTCGCCGCCGCGATGCTCGTCCTCCCCGGCGCCGCAGCACTCAACATCACCGCGAAACTCAAACCCGCGTTCATCAGCGCGATCCTGATCGCAACCGTCGGAGCCGCGCTCGGGATGCTCATCGGATTCCAAGCCGACCTCCCAATCGGTCCCGCCATCGTGCTCACCCAGAGCATCATGTACCTGATTACTTTGATCATCAAAACCATCGCCATCCGATCCTGAACGGAGCTTACGAATATGAAAGCCGAAACCCTCCTCGCCGAACTCAACACCATCCGCAAAGACCTCGACGAAGACAAATCCGACATCGAATGGCTCACCCTCCACCATGTCTTCTGCTTCGTCTCCTACAAGATGGGTGACTTCCAAGAGTACATCGACGACCAAGCCAAACGCGGCGCGTTCGACGAGTTCGAAGACTAATCCACAATCAACAACCCCGTTTATGACCATTCCAGCACGGTTTTCAGCCGTGATCTGGTTTTCGCTGCATCTCCATTTGCACTTTCGCCGAAAATACTCCAAGATAGATCAATCGTGATTGCCCGCCGGGCGCCGCTTCTGCCAAAAGCATCGAGTGAATCCGGAGAGCACCACGACGACCGATCTCAGGACGAGGTCGGGCGATGAGCCCCGAGCGACGGCACGGGGAAAAGAAACCCAGCGGCGGCCAACTGATCCGCGACGGCTAGGACAAACCATGTACTCAAAGGAGGTGATTCAGTGAACGATTCAGTCTGTACCAAGGGGCTACGCCTCCTATGAGCACATGCTCGACGGAGAACATTGATGCTCCGGCGTAGTCCATGCAGAAAAAACCGCTGATAAACATCAGCATCCTACGGCCACCTCCCAACTGGGGGTGGCCATTTTCGTTTTACAAAACCAACCGCGCATGAAAAAACCCCGACGCCGAAACGCCGGGGTTCAAAGTACTAATCAATCCAACAGAATCAGATTCCGAGGATACCGCTGAGTACATCGCCGTACGCAACGATCAGACCAGCAAACACAACCGAAACGATCGAGATCAGCTTGATCAAGATGTTCAGTGCAGGACCCGAGGTGTCCTTGAACGGATCACCAACAGTGTCACCAACAACGGTTGCCTTGTGATCTTCTGAACCCTTGCCGTAGACGATCTCGCTACCGTTCCCAGCAGCAACAGCATCCTTCGCACGAGCCATGATCGCATCGCGAACAGTCGCAGGCACCTTGGTCGAGTTGCCAGTGCCAGCAACCATCTCGTCAGCAGTGGTTGCTCCGTAGGACTCGAGCAACTTCTTCGCGTTGTCCCAAGCACCGCCAGCGTTTGCCATGAACACCGCAAGAGCGAAGCCCGAGGTCAAACCACCGACGAGCATACCCATCACACCAGCGACCGAAAGAGTCAGACCAACACCGATCGGGACCAAGATTGCAAGGACCGATGGGATAACCATTTCTTTCTGAGCACTGGAAGTCGAGATCGAAACACACTCTGCGTAGTCAGGGTAGTGATGACCATCAAGATCCACACCCTTCATAGGCCAGTTGTCTGGATCAGCAAGATCAGCTTCTGACATGCCGCCGTTCCGCAGCGCCTGACGGATAAATCCGAACTGACGACGGCACTCGCCCATCATCGCGTAAGCCGCACGGCCCACAGCGTTCATGGTCAAAGCACAGAACAGGAACGCAAGAAGCACACCGATGAAGATACCACCAAGAAGCTTGGGGTTCGCAAGGGTCACATTGTAGAAGCTGAGAACATCTTTGATCATCCCGCGTTCGGACGAAGCGAGTGTCGCGGTCCAGCCTTCACCAGCGATCGCGTAACGAGCGTCGTAGTTGCCAGTCAGTGGGAAGATCGCTCCAGCTTCGACATCGTGAAGCTTGACGCCGTGCGAGCCGTTGTCCATACGGACATCGAGAAGCATACCGCCGTCAACTTCGACCTCTTCGCCCATACCAGTCGCAACAGCAAACTTGCCGTGCCCTTGGTAGACAGCGAAGCCCGCATCCGCACCAGCTGGTGCGACATACGAACCATTGTCAAAGAACGATTCTGCTTGCGTACCGATCTGAACCTGAACGATCTGGATGTACGCCGCGAACAGCGCCATCGCGGTCAACGCCGCTGAACCAATCGCAAAGCCCTTACCAGTCGCCGCGGTGGTGTTCCCGAGCGAGTCGAGCATGTCAGTCCGCTCGCGAACGATCGGAGGCTGACCAGTCATCTCAGCGTTACCACCAGCGTTGTCCGCGATCGGACCGTACGCATCGGTTGCAAGCGTGATACCAAGTGTCGAGAGCATACCAACCGCCGCGATACCGACACCGTAGAGACCCATGAGGAATGAGTCGCCGCCGCCCGCGAAGGAGAATGCTGCGATGATCGCAACAACAACAGTCAGGAGCGAAGCCCAAGTGGACTTCATGCCTTCAGCAATACCAGCAATGATGACAGTCGCAGGACCAGTCAGTGCCTGCTCAGCAATGCGCCGTGTCGGTGCATGCTCGTACGAGGTGTAGTACTCGGTCGCGTGAGCAATCACAAGACCCGAGAGCAGACCCGAAACGATCGAAAGACCAAGACCCCACCAAGTGGTGATGCCTTCAAGCTCTGCAGCATCCTTGAGGATGTACCAGAGCAAACCAAACGAGCCGAGGATGATCAGTGCCGAAGCGACATACACACCCTTGTGAAGACCCTTGAGGAGCTGAGCAAAGCTCGCGTTCTCTTTTGCCTTCACGGTAAAGACACCCAGGATCGAGCAGAAGATGCCCAGACCAGCGAGTGCCATCGGAGTCACAGCAAGCTTGAGTCCGAATGCAGCAGCCGCATCGCCATTCGCGAGCGTCATCGCCGCAGCAGCACCGAGCGCCATGGTTGCGAGGATCGAGCCGTAGTACGACTCGTAAAGGTCAGCACCCATACCCGCAACGTCACCAACATTGTCACCAACGTTGTCCGCGATCGTCGCTGGGTTACGAGCGTCATCTTCTGGAATACCAGCTTCAACCTTACCAACAAGGTCCGCACCAACATCCGCGGCCTTGGTGTAGATACCACCACCAACACGAGCGAACAACGCCTGAGTCGATGCACCCATCCCGAAGGAGAGCATGATGGTGGTCACTTCAGTGATACCGCCACCGATTTCAAAGTGGTTGAAGATAAAGAACCAAGCCGAGATATCGATGAGCGCGAAGCCCACAACATTCAGACCCATGACCGCACCGGAGCGGAACGCAACAGTCAGCCCTTCGTTGAGCGACTGCTTCGCAGCCCAAGTGGTGCGTGCCGAAGCGTTGGTCGCCATCTTCATGCCGAACCAGCCACACAGACCCGAGAAGAGTCCAGCAACCGGCACACCAATCAAGGTGAACGAAGACTGGAGACCCATCGAGTACATAATCCCGAGGAAGACGATCAGCAGGACGAAGACCATCGCGACGACCTTGTACTGACGAGTCAGGTACGCCATCGCACCGTCACGGACCGCCTGAGCGATCTCGATCATGTTCTCGTCGCCTTCCGACTTCTTCATAACAGAGAGTTGGAACATCTTGGCCATAATCAGAGCAAGAATGCCCCCGATCGGTGCAAGGTAATACGCCGGAGTGACATCCGACATCGAAGCCAATGTTGGCATGAGTTGCATACTCATAGTGTGCGTGCCTCTGGGTGGTGGTGGAATTCCTGCGTTTCCTGTGCATCACCCAACTCAGCGACAGGAAAGACTCTAACTACAATTGTTTGAACAACTTTTGATCCCCGATCCGGGGTCGCGATTCTAGTGCCTACTTACAAGAAAAGCCGAACCGTTATACCCAAAAACGGCATTCACACCCCAAACTCAACAAAAAAAACCGTCCCATTTTCAGGACGGCTTGAAGCTCAAATTCAATACTCCGCCGGAATCAATCCAGCACAAGCATTCAGTCGCGGATTGGACCACGCTTGGAAGCACGACGCTTACGCTCCGATGGCTTCTCGTAGTACTCTTTCCGCTTCACATCCTTGACAAGACCCTCTTTTTCACAAAGCTTCTTGAACCGACGCATCATCTGCTCAGCGCTCTCGTTACCGCGGGTTTTGATCCGAATTGCCATCAGGGCTCCATTCTCTTCAAGGACAACATCCACGGCACTCGCCGCAGGGCCTCTATCAAAGGCACCCTTCCCCCAGCGGTCAAGCCATCACCACCCTCAACCACCCCAATTCCTCCCACAACTGCAGCCCAATCCCCAACATCACCGATGCATTGCCCATGAATTCCAACCTCAAAGCCATCACGCTCGCGATCGGTATCTGTTCAGTCTCCGCCCTCACCGCGTGTGAATCTGTCCCAGCCATGCGGAAATCCACCGCATGGCAAGGCCAAACCCCAATCTCCGCCTCATACCTCTGGGGAACCCTCGAAGCCGAGATCCCTCCAGGCATCCGCACCGAATCCGTCCTGATGGCCGCCAAAGCCGAACTCCTCCGCCAAGGACATGTCATCGAAAAAGACACCATCTCACCACAAGGCGGCAAACTCCTCGCCCTCTCACAGCCCGGCGCACCCTATTCCCGCATCCACATCAACACCTCCACCCAACCCTCCGGCGGCGTCAAACTCACAATAAACATCGATCCAGACTCAGAATCCAGAACCCGCCTCGTCCTCGATGCGATTCTTGCGCAGCTCAATATTTAAACTTCGATGCCATAGGGATAAAGCCCCAACTCGCGAGGTCCGATAGACCCGCAATGCCAACGCTCCGGAAAAAGACCAGTCGATTCCATATCAACATGGACTCCGCGCTCACTCGAGCAATGATGCTCTGCGTTGGTGTACTCATTACAGGCACGCTCGGATTCACCTGGATCGAAGATTGGCTCATATGGGAATCATTCTTCTTCACACTCTACACACTCACCACCGTCGGATACGACGACGCAGAAATCAGCCCGAACGGACAACGCTTCGCCGCGTTTCTCATGATCGGAGGCATCGGCTCCGTTTCCTATGCACTCAGTCAAATTGTTCAATACGCCGCGACCAAAGCCGTCGACACGGAGAAACGCATGATCACCAAAGCAAACCAACTCAGCAAACACTGCATCGTCTGCGGCTTAGGTCGAACCGGATTCCACATCATCCAACGACTCGACGACCAAGGCGTACAAGTTGTCGCAGTTGACAGCGACGAGGCACTCATCAAAAAAGCAAGAGATCGCGGAATCATCGCAATTCAAGGCGACGCAACCAACGACGACGCGCTCATCTACGCAGGGATCAACCGCGCGGCCAGCCTCGCCGCTGCGACATCTTCAGATTCCACAAACGCAATGATCTGTCTCACTGCAAACGCCCTCGCCCCAGACCTACCAATCTCAGCAAGAGCAGAAGACGAAGACTCGATCAACAAACTCGCTCGCGCCGGAGCCAGTTCAGTCATCAGCCCAACCCGCTACGGCGGGGAAGGCATCGCCGACAGCATGCTCCGACCATCAGTCGCCGAAGTTGTCTACGGCACGCATCACGAGGGGGACAAGAAACTTCATTTCAGAGAGATCCCAATCTCGAAAGAAAACAACCGAGCCGGACTCTCAATCTCAACACTCATCAGTAGGCATCCAAGCATCGCATACATCGCTTCAAGAAACACCGACGGCCAATACACAATGCGGCCAGGGACAGAACACATCCTCGAAGACGGCGACTTCCTCCTGATCGCAGGACAGAACCAAGACCTCGCAGCAGTCGAGCGCTTCGATCCGAAAAATCAAAAAACCGCGGCGTAAACACCGCGGCTCTCGAAGTTCTACAGAATCACTTATCGTTTTTCGATCGGAACATACGCCACATCGTGCGGCCCAACATAATCTGTCGTCGGACGGAACAAACGATTGTCACCAAGCTGCTCGATCACATGCCCCGCCCAGCCCGCGATGCGTGCAAGCACAAACATCGGGGTGAACAAATCAAGCTTCAGTCCGATGCAGTGGTAAGTCGTCGCGGAGTAGAAATCGACATTGGGGTAGATCCCCTTCGATGCATATTCACGCTCCATCACAAGCTCGATCGCGTGCGACTTGTTGTACAGGTCCATATTGCCAGTGTCTTCAGCAAGCTGCTTCGCAAGCGTCATCAACTCGCTGGCGCGAGGATCTTTCGACTTGTATACGCGATGCCCGAAACCCATGATCCGTTCTTTGTTCTTGATCATGTTCATGACATGCTCTTCCGCACCCTCAACATCAGGGATCTGGTTGAGCATCTTCATCACGCCCTCGTTCGCCCCGCCATGAAGCGGCCCACGAAGTGAACCCACAGCAGCGGTAATCGCGGAGTACACATCAGAGAGTGTCGAGATCACCACGCGTGCAGCAAAGGTCGAGTTGTTCAACCCGTGATCCGCGTGCGTAATCATGCAGATATCAAACGCGCGGATCATCGCAGGCGTTGGCTTCTCACCATTGAGCATGTACAAGAAGTTGCCCGCAAAGTTCAGTGATGGATCAGGATCAATGATCTCAAGCCCACGACGATGACGATCAAACGCCGCAACAATCGCAGGCGCCGTCGCGAGGATCTGCAGCGACTTCTCGCGTGCCGCCTCGACCGAGTTCTCGTTTGGTGAAGAATCATCCATCGCCATCGAGCTGATCATCGTGCGGATCACATGCATCGGTTCCGCATCAGCAGGACACGCCGTGATCCGTGCCTTGAGCGAATCGCAAAGCCCATAGTTCGCACGCAGGTCAGTGGTGAAAGCGCCCAACTCCTCAGCAGTAGGCAACCGCTTGTTCCAGAGCAAGAACACTGTTTCTTCGAACGAACTCTGCGATGCAAGGTCACCAATCGCAATCCCGACATACTCAAGGATGCCCTCGGAACCATTGATAAACGACATCTCAGTCTGTGCGGCAATAACGCCCTCAAGACCCTTGGAGTAAGTACTTTGCGCGGTGCTCATCTGGCATCCTTTCGAGTTCAATGCGGCTCAGGAATCCTCGCACTCACGCCGGTCATCCGTCAAGGATCGCCCAACATCAAGCGAGAACCCAACTATAGGCCAGACACCGCTCCAACGACGATCAACCCCATCAACCAACGCCACCAATATTGATGGGTACCATCCACGATGCTCATCCCACTGGGTACAAACCGCCCCCTCGCCAGAAAGACCCGGATCGTCCCGATCCTCATCGCGATCAACATCGCGGTTTTCGTTGTCCAGATCGTTCTCCAATCTTCAGATCCCAAACTCGCAAACCAACTCCTCGACTTCGGACATGTCTGGGGACGCGACCTCACCCCTTGGGGACCCATAACCTCCGCCTTCCTCCACGGCAGTTTCATGCACCTCGCCGGAAACATGCTCGCCCTCTTCGTCTTCGGCCCCCCAGTCGAAGACCGCTTCGGACGACTCGGATTCACCATCTTCTACCTCCTCGGCGCCATCGGATCAGGACTCATCCACGCCGCAGTCTCAGACTACCCCGCGATCGGCGCCTCCGGTGCGATCGCCGCTGTCACCGGCGCGTTCCTCGTCCTCTTCCCAAACTCCAAAATCAAAATCCTCTGGTTCCTCATCCTCATCCAGTTCCTCATGGCACCAGCATGGTGGCTCATCGGTCTCTGGATCGTCATCGACCTCTTCTCCCAAACCTTCCAACCAAACAACGGCACCGCCAACGCCGCACACCTCGGCGGATACGCCTTCGGAATCTCAATCGCCCTCATCCTCCTCTGGACCAAAGTCCTCTCGCGAGAACCCTACGACCTCTTCTCCATCCTCAAACAGAAGAAACGCAAGCGTGCATTCGCCGCCGCGTCCAACGCCGCGCCCAAAGGCCCGCGCAGTCCCAACAAAAAGAACGACCCCAAAGTCGCCGAACTCGCCCAGCGCCGTGCCAACATCTCAGAACGACTCACCGAAGGGAATCTCGAAGACGCGACCGCACGCTACCTCGCAATGCTCCAATACTTCGGTGACGACGAAGACTACCCAACAACGATGCACCGCGATGCGCAGTACCAAATCGCCAACCACCTCTACGCAACCAACCAACGAAAAGAAGCCCTCGACGCGTACCAAGCCCTCATCAAAGCGTACCCGATGGACAAAGAACGCGATGTCATCTGCATCCTCCGCGCACGCATCAACGCCAAAGACCTAAGCAACCACGAAGCCGCCCGCTCAATCCTGAGCCATCTCATCGAGACCACAAGCGACGAAGACATCAAAGCCCTCGCGCAATCCGAACTCGAAACACTCGAAAGCCCACCCCAATGACCCCACCAACACACGCCCGAACCCGAATCAAAATCTGCGGCATCACCAACCATGAAGACGCACAAGCCGCTGTAGACCACGGCGCCGACGCCATCGGTTTCATCTTCGTTGAGGACACTCCAAGATACATCGACCCCCAAGAAGCCGCCGCGATCATGTTCGAGCTCCCGCCAATGGTCTCCGCAGTGGGGGTCGTGCAAGTCACCGACATCGACGAGTTCTGCACCATTGAACAAATCTGCCCCGCACACACCTTCCAACTCCACGGCAAAGAACCCCTCGAACTCGTCAAACAATGCGGGCCAGGCGTCATCAAAGCATTCAAATACGAAGAGGTCACCATCCAGTCCCAGCTCAACCGATGGGAGAAGGTCGAAGAAATCGACGCCCTCCTCCTCGATGGTTCCGATGGAGGACAAGGCCAATCCTTCGACTGGACCAAACTCGCCCCTCTCATCAAGGACTACCCAAAGAAGATCATCATCGCCGGAGGTCTCGACGCGAGCAATGTCGGAGAAGTCATCCAGACCCTCCGACCCTACGCGATCGATGTCTCCACCGGAGTCGAGTCCGAGCCAGGCATCAAAGACCACGAAAAAATCGCCGCCCTCTGCGCCGCCGTTTGCGCCGCAGATGCAAGCAACTAAAAAACCCGATCCAACCGGATCGGGCTTCTAAGTTCAAAGAATATAGATTGCTTTCTGGAGCTTCAGCACCCGACGCCATACGCATCGAGGAACAATGTCACATCCATAAAGTTCAAGCTCCCATCATCGTTGAGATCAACAATCAGGTCTTGATCCACAAACAAGATGAGGAACGAGGAGATATCCAAGAAGTTCACCGCGCCATCGCTGTTCAGATCAGCGGAGCATTCCAGCTCGCAATCATCAATCAACGCGACCTCAAGCCCTGAAACAAAGTTCGCACCATAGATCACCGAGCCATCGGTGACGCTGTCCGAAACACGATCAAAGGTTTCATACGCGATCAAGAACTGCGGATTCGCCGGATCTGAAAAATCGTATCGACGGATGCCATCGTTCGATGTGTTGACAAACGCATCGTCCCCAAAGAAACTCACCGAAGTTGAGCTTCCGACATTCGGAAACTCAGAGATCAACGACGGAGCTGTGGGATCAACCAAGTCATAAACTTGAGCGCTGACCCCATTGACGAACAACATCGAGTCGTGAATGTTCAAGCGAAACGAACCATTCGGCACGAACCCAACCGCTGGAAGTGCCGGATCCGAATGATCAAAGATATGAATCCCTTGACCAATCGTGGGATGGAATCCATACACATACGCATGAGATCCGAACCCAACCGAACTGGCCATCCCAAAGTATTCATCCGTCCCCCTGAAGAACCGATGCCCAATATGAACAGGATTCATCGGATCTGAAAGATCAACAACGGAGAACCCAGACCCGATCCCATTCACACTGTTCGCGATGAATGTGAAGTACCCAATCGAGTCATTGATATCCATCCCCAAGAATGCCGCAGGAATGGGATCAGCCGTACCAACAACAGGATGCTCCGCAACAAGCGTGATGTCACTCGGATCGCTCACATCCAAAATCACTACAGTCGCAGGCAATCCCGTCGGCCTGTTCAATCCATACAACAGATCCCCATCAAGCTCCATAAACTCTGGACGAAGCGGATACCGATCGAGTTCAACCGGATTCAATGGATCGCTGACATCAATCGCCAGAACACCATCTTGACTCGTCAACGCAAAAATCGTTGATCCCGAAGCTTCCAGTTCATAAATATTGTCTTGTGCAAACAAAGCACGCAAAGGCGCCGTGCACGAAGGCCCAGTCAATCCCCCAGCGACTGCGCCACTAGACAACAACCCCAGCCCTGCACCGCTGACCGCTGCACGAATCATGGAAAACAACTTCATATGTACTCTCCGTATACCTGTGAAAGAAACCCACGAGGACTTCCTACATGGTACACGGAATCTCGGTTGTAACAAAGAAAAAAAACTGATGTTCAGTATAAATGAGAACTCAGCGCAAGCGAACACAACGCAACCACGCAAGATTCCAACTCAACCCCATCGATGTGAAGCACCGAGCCCGCGATCTCTCGATACAGCGGATCTCTTGCCTCAAACACTTCCTGCACTTCATCCACCACATCCCCACCAGTCAGTGACGGCCTGTCAGCATTTTCCCCCAATGCCAATCGTTCGCGAAGGGTCTCAACACCACCACGCAAATACACAACCCTGCACCGATCCAAGCTCTGCCCCTCGCGCAAAAGTTCAGCACACCCATCCGCAGTGGGGGTCCCGCCTCCAAGCGCGATCACGCGCCCAAGCTGACCAAGTTCAGAATCAAGTGCTGTCCGCTCCGCCCCACGAAACGCATCCATCCCATGCTGAGCGATCGCCTCCCCCGCGCCATTGCACCCAAGCACGCGAGCAGTCACATGATCCAAGTCAACAAAATCACACCCAAGCCGCTCAGCAACACGAGCCCCAAGCGTGGACTTCCCCGAACCGCGCAGCCCAATCAAAACCAGATTGGGACCAAGCTCACCCAACTCAATCTTCCTTCACCCGCGACATGTAGGACCCGTCCTCAGTCGAAACACGCACCTTCTCGCCAATCGCAATAAACGGCGGCACACGAGTCTTCAAGCCCGTATCACACTCCGCTTCCTTGAGTTGGTTTGTCGCTGTCGCACCCTTGATCCCAGGAGCGGTGTCCGTAATCTCAACAGTCACCGACGATGGGAGCTCGATCGCAACCGGAGTTCCCTCGTGGAACATCACATCACAGGTGCTGTTCGCCGACATGTACAGCAATGTATCACCAAGCAGGTCAGGGGTCAGGTCAACCTGGTCATAGTTCTCCATATCCATGAAGGTCCCGCCGCCGTTGCCGTCAGGGTACAAAAACTCCATCTCGCGTTTGTCCAGAGTCGTGCCCTCGACAACATCCGATCCTGAGAACCGTTGTTCTTTCATCCCCGATCCATCCACCGCACGCATCTTCGCCTGGATGTACGCAGGACCCTTCCCAGGCTTCACATGCCCGATTTTGGCAACAACATACAGTTTCCCGTTGAGATTCAGAGCAATGCCAGGGCGAATTTCGTTTGCTTTCATAGATACAGATTCCCGGGAATGATCGCAACGCGACCGAAGTTCACATGTTCAGACGCCCAGAGACCATTCCCAGAGCGACCCTATCATATCCTCATCGGACGCCCGCACACAGGAGATGCCCCCAATGCCTATCCAGAACGACCAATCCACCCCCCTCCAATCCATCACCCGCCGCGATTCACTCAAAATCATCGCCGCTACCACAGGCACCCTCGCCCTCACATCCCCAACGCTCGCATCCATCCTCCGCTCCGCTTCCAGCGCCGATCCCCTCCTCACTTGGTCCGAGCTCAAACCAAGCTTCCACGCCTTCGTTGACCTCAACACCGGAGGCAATGTCCTCCTCCGCACCTCCAAAGACGCGATCATCATGATCGACACCAAATACCCGCACCTCGCCGGCGCGATCAAAGCCGACGCTGAAACCTTCACCCGCGCCGAATCAAAGAATGGTTCTCCAAAGCTCATCCTCATCAACACCCACCATCACGGCGACCACACCGCTGGAAACCCACTCATCATCCCACACGCCGACGAGTCCTACGCGCACAAAAACGCGATCCCAAGAATCCAATCCCAACTCGACACCACCAAACAGTCAGGCAAAAACGCAGTCGACCGCATCAAGGGATTCAGCGATTCCAAAGCACTCAAAGACCTCGCCCAACAAGCCGCCGACGCGTCTGATTCATGGACCAACAAAGAAGTCACCCCCGCAACCGCAATCGATGCCAAAGCCACCGACATCCCAGGCACCGACATCACCCTCCATCACTTCGGACCCGGACACACCGACAACGACCTCGTCGTCCAGTTCAAAGACGACAATGTCTTCCACACAGGAGACCTCGTCTTCTCAGGACTCCACCCATACTTCGATCCAACCGCAGGCGTCTCCGCAATGGGTTGGCTCGTCGCACTCGGAACCCTTTACCAAATCTGCGACAAAGACTCCATCATCATCCCAGGACACGGCGAGCCGGGAGATCGAACAATTATCCAAAACCAAATCGACTACCTCACCCAGATCCTCATCGAAGTCCAAAAACAAATCGACGCGGGAACCTCAAAGGAGGACACCGCGTCGATGGAATGGGATTTCATGAAAGGACTCGGATTCGAGTCCATCCGCGAGCGAGCAATCAACGCCGTCTACGACGAACTCGCAAGCTAACACGAACACGAAGCAAGATCAGCCCCCCGTCGGCGCCTCGACCAAGACCTCCGTCTTCACGGAGTTGGCAATAAAGCAAAGCTCGTGCGCCTGGTGGTGCAGTGCATCGAGCATTTGCTGAGCAGGTGCTCCGTCACCGCCGAAGGTGATGCTTGGTCTCAGCACGACCTTCGTAATCCACATCCTGCCATCGTCACTCTTCGCCATGTACCCGACCGCCTCGTCAATGTACGAATCCACGACGAGTTTCTCCTTCGTGCACAGCGCGAGGAATGTCAGCATATGGCAAGACGAGAGCGACGCGACAAACGCCTCCTCAGGATCAACACACGACGGATCTCCCTGATACGCAGGTGCCGCAGAAGCCCGAACAGATTCGCCACCTTGAAACTTCCAAGTGTGCTCCCTGTTGTAAGTCGCGTATGCGAAATCGTCGCTCGTTCGTTTCCATTCGATCGTTGCCAAATGTTCTGACATGTCCATGCTCCCGAATCCAAGCCGGATTGGCCCAGTTCGACAAGCATAGCGGCGCCACAGAACAATCTCGTGAGTTGTCAGATTGAGTCCACTACTCCAAATCAAACAACATCAACTCACTCGCTTCAAGCCCGCGGATCAACACGGTTGATCCACCCGAAAACGACACCGCATCTCCGCTGCTGAGTTCACGCCCATCGACCTCCACCTCGCCGCGTGCAACATGCAAATACCCATGCCGATCCGCAGAGATCACCGCATCAAGCTCGCTTCCCGCACCAAGCACCGCAACCGAAACTTCAGCCTCAGCATGAATCTTGAGCGATCCATCGCGTGCCTCTGGTGAAGCGAGCAACTGCCACTGATCCGTCCGACCAGCAACATCAAACGACGCCTGCTGATACCCCGGAGTGACTCCCGCAACACTCGGCTCAATCCAGATCTGCAACAAATGCGTCGGCGCATCGTCAAGGCCGTTATGCTCGCTGTGCCGAATCCCAGTCCCCGCCGACATCAACTGCAAATCACCCGGAACAATCTCGCCGCTCTTGCCGGTGCTGTCTTCATGCACAATCTTCCCATCAAGCACCCAGGTCAGGATCTCCATCTCGTTATGCGGATGCATCCCAAAACCTCTGCTCGCCTTAATCACATCATCATTGATCACCCGAAGCGCCCGGAACCCCATCCGATCCGGATCAAAGTACCGACCAAACGAAAACGAGTGGTACCCATCGAGCCAGCCAATCTGCGTCCGCCCGCGTGTCGATCCATCCCAAAGCTTGAGTTGTGTTTGTACTGTCATTGCTGTTCTCCGAGGTCATCTTCTGACACAAAGGAGAACCCTCAATAAGAGACCATTATTCCAAACCAACCACGCCACCCGGCCATCCAAAGCAAATGAAAAACGCCTTGAAACCAAGGCGAGAGTTCTATTTCAGTGTGTAAGGAGTTACTTACGGACAGTTCAAACAGAGCCCGGCTCAAGAATCATCAACCGCTCAAGATGCCCGCGAATCTGAGTCGCCGTGCATTTGGTGTGGTCGATCTGCTCCGCGTTCCAGCCAAACGCCCGTGCGGCTTCAATATGCTCCGGAGAGTCATCAAAGAACAACACCTGAGGACCAGCCGCATTCACCCGGCGCTCATACGCCGCGAATGTTTTCTCGTCAGGTTTCGCGAGTCCGAACAAGTGACTCCCGTGCTTGTGCTCGATGCACCAAGCGCTTGGTGAATCCTCTTCCATCCGCTCCCAATGCAGCGCATTGGTGTTGGAGAGCAGGCCGGTTGTTAGATCCGCGTACTCGTTGAGTTCTTCGATCAGTTCACCAACCCCTTCGTACTCCTCAAGCAACCACGCGTGATGCACCGCTTCGACTTCCTCGATGCTGTACACCTCATCGCACGCTTTGGAGATCGAACGGAAAAACGCCTTGTCGCTCATCTGCCCGGTCTGGTAACGCGGCTCAATCGCACGCATCTTCTTGTAGCACGCAGTACCAACCTTCTTTGGTTGTTTGGGCACACCAGCTTGGATGCAGCCCTCTTCCCAGGTACGACAGATTTTGAGAATGACACCACCCCAGTCGAAACAGATGTGCCGGATGTCATCACTCATTGGTCGTTCTCCTGCTCGCCTTCGGAACTTGTCGGTCCGGGTGCTACTTTCATAATCTCGTCCATCACGGTGGTCGCAAACGATCCACGCGGGAGTTCAAACGCGCACCGGATGTACGCCCCGTGTTCGTCGACGCCGCCTTCGACTTCCGGATCGATCACCGGAATTCTCAGCGGCCTGCGGTCGCCTCCGATCATCGGGAAGCGATCGCGTGATTCGCACGATTCTAAATCTTTGATCGATACTCCAGTGTTGGCAAGGGCTTGGAGTTCATTCGCGTCAATTTCACCTGCGGCTCGGCACATCGTTGTGCCCCACATTGGGCCTGACGCACAAATTTCGCCACTCTTGAGCCGATCCATGGTCTCGCTATTTTCGAGGTCCAATTGTTCCACGGGGAACAATCGGCGCGAGTTGAGGATAAATGCCTGATCGCCGAAGAGGAGTTGGTCGTGGGTCCCCGATTCCACGCGGTCGTTAAGGATCTGGTTGAAAATCGCGGATTGGTATGCAGAGATGTAGAAGCCTGCGGCGGTTTCGTCGATCGCGGCGACTGCTTTGGCGGGCTCGGCACCTTGGGCGAGTTGGGTGAGGATGCGGCGTTCGATTTTGAAGACTTTGGGCATCGCGTCGCGTGCGGCGAGAAAGTTTCCTGCCGCGTACAACTCGCGGGCGTCGCGTTGGTTTGATGGCGCGAGGTCGTGAGGTGCGCAGAGGAGGTCGATGACGAGTTGGGGGTTCCCCATGATGATCGCTCGTCCGACTTCGTGGTTGTTCTGGATGAGTCCGAAGCGTTGGGGTCCGAAGCGGTTGGGGACGCCTTGCTTGTTGAGTTGCTGGAGGGATTTGTTTGCTTTGAGGACGGCGGTGGGGGAGACATCGCGGACGCGGATGGAGAAGCGGTTCCCGGCGAGGTGGCCGCGTTTGAGTTTGTTGGTGTGGAGGTCGACCCATTGGACGGTGAGTTTGTCGTGCTGGAGGGAGGGGAAGTCTTCTGGGGTTTTGCCTGGCGTGTGGATGGAGAAGGTTTGTTGGGTGATCGCGTATTTGTCTTTGAGTCCGGCGTGTCCGATGGATCTGCGGTGGACTTTGAAGTGTCGCGCGAGGATGTCGCGAAGTTGGAGTGTGGACATGCCTCGTTTTTCGATGTACATGTAGATGTGCTCGCCGTGACCTGCGGGTTGGTAGAGGGGGAGTTCTTGGACGAGGAAGTCCTCGGGGCGGTTTTTGATGGTGCCACCGATGCCTGGGGTGTCACGGGTGAGATAGACGGGGGCGGCGACTGAGGCGTCGAAGGGGGGGAGGGCGTGTGTTGGTGTGGTGGGGGGCATGGGAGGGGATTGTAGGTATGAAGGTAGTCGCGTATAGGATGGTTCAGTTATGCGCAAGAGGAAGCACATCAAGGGCCCCCTTTTCGGCTTTGGTTGGGTGGGGTGTGTTTCAGGAGTGATCCTGATTGCTCTTGTCTCGGCGATTGTTGCCGGGGTCGAGCTTCGTTATGAACTAATGAAGCTCGTTGTTTCGACACTTGGTGTTGATGCGATGATGTACTTTGTGCATCGATTGCCTTTCTTAGGATTTGCTATCTTTGGACAGGCATTGAGTGTTCCAACTGGATTTGCTGTTCTGATTGCATTCAAGCTATTGCCGTATCGGATTCATTGGCTGATTCAGTTGGTACTTTTTCTGGTTTGCTCATTCTGGTTTTTAGTGGTTTTAGAAGTGTATCTTGTATTCACTAGGACTGGTTTTTTTGATGATTATTTGAGTAATCAGTTGCTAGAAGTTTTTGGCATTGTGTTCGTAGGTGGTGTTGTTGTCTTCCTGACTCGATCCAGAGTTGTTTTGGTGCTTTGGGGGATGGCGGCTCTACTCGTCTTTGTCAATGCGTTGTGGTATTCCAACTACGGTGAGAGTCCACTGGTTTCGGTCATTCTCTTTTACCCATTCGATTCGTATTTTTATACATCACTATCGCTGGTGTTTGACTTGTTGACGATTGGGTCGCTGCTTGTTTGGGCAGTTCTTGAGCGTCGAAAAGTACTCACAGAACACATGTGCGAATCCTGTGGGTATGACCTCGCTGGTTTAGAAGATGTCACGGTCTGTCCGGAATGCGGTGATAAACTCGTCGTTGAACAAAGCAATCAGCACTAAACAGACTTAATGCCTGTGGGATTCCCCGAATCCTTCGTCTTCTGGCGGTGTCAGCACGCACGCTTGCTCGATGACGGATTCGTCGGCGAAGATGGGGACATTGGTGGCGACTCCGAGTGCGATCGCGTCGGAGGGTCTTGCGTCGATGTGGACGAGGTGGCCGTCGGGGCGGGCTATTGAGAGTTGGGCGATAAAGGCGCCGTCGATGAGGTCGGTGATGGTGATCGCTTCGAGGGTCGCGCCGAGTCCTTCGATGGTGTTGGCGAGGAGGTCGTGGGTCATGGGGCGTGGGAGTTCCATGCCTTCGAGGCGGCGACCGATCGCGGCGGCTTCGACGATGCCGATGACGATGGGGAATGAGCGGGGGGATTGGAGGTTTGGATCGAGTTCGCGCAGCTCGATCAGTTGCTCGGCTTTGCGCTCGTGGATCAGGATTCTGGAGAGTTCCATTTGGACCAGCATGGCTGATTGCTCCTTGGTCGGCTGTTTCATTCTAGGGTCGAGATGGCGGCGGGGATATTGATCTTGATTTGAGGGCTATTTCGGGTGGTTTGTTGTTGTGTGGGGATGTGGATGCTGCTCCCGGTGTGGCCGTCGGCGAAGACGCCTCGTTGGTGGGTGAGCATGGAGTCGATGTAGCGTGTGAACGCGGGGCTGGCGCGGTGGAGGTGACGGGTGCGTTGGTTCCAGACTTCGGAGATGAGCTGGGTGTTGACGATTCGTTTGATGTCGGATTGCCAGATGTTCCAGACGCGTTGGTCGAGGATTCCCAGATCGACAAGCGCGAACTCATGGGCGAGCAGGTCGAAGTACTCGCGGATCGCGACTGCGGTTTCGAGGTCGCCGTTCCAGTGGTCGTTGAGACGGAGATCAGCTTCGAGACGACGGAACTCGATGAGGGACGCGTGGCGCTCGGTCAGGGAGAGGAAGACCTGGGCGTTGAGTGATTGTTGATGTGTTTTTGAGCCTCGCAGGTACGCGAGGATGGCGCAGAGGGATCCGGTTACGATCGCGCTTGTCGAGATGAGTTGGAGCAGCAGTGGCAACGGCATGGCATTGGTCCATCTGCTTTGGCGGGTTGTGATTTCTGGTCGGATTCCATAGCGTGGATGGTAGGGCGGGGTTTATTGATGTCAAACCACTGGAAATAGAAATACTTGCGCGGGTTGGGTGCGGAGTTCCTAGGATTGGTTGGGTGGCTTTCTATAGGACGATGATGCCGAACTTGACGCTTGATATTCTGATGATGGTGCTGTTGATTGGGGCTGTGGTTTCGGCGGTGTATTGGTCGGCGGTTGCGGTTGCGATTGTGCTGACGAATCGTCGGTTGCCTACGGCGAGGGAGGGGATTCGGATCGCGGATCAGCACGCGCCTCTGGAGCGGGTGTGTGTGGTGGTTCCAGCGCATAACGAGGCGGGGAACATCGCGAAGCTGATCGAGTCGCTCAAGGGACAGGATTACGATCGGGTGAACTTTGTGCTTGCGCTTGATCGGTGTACGGACGACACGAAAGGGGTCGCGCTTGAAGCGATTGGCGGGGATCATCGGTTCGAGATTGTGGAGATCACGGAGTGTCCGGATGGTTGGGCGGGGAAAGTTCACGCGGCGCACAGCGGGGTGACGCGATCCAACGGCGCGAAGGATGCGGAGGTGCTGTTGTTTAGCGATGCGGATACCTGGTTTGATCCGGCGTGTGTGCGTGCGACGGTGGCGCTTGCGAATGATCGTGATTTGGACATGCTGAGTTTGCTAAGCACGCTTGAGGGGGAGCGGTGGTTTGAGCGGTGGGTGCAGCCTGCGGCGGCGTTTGAGCTTGCGCGGCAGTATCCGTTGCTGCGGGTGAATATGCAGGGGGATCGTCAGCGTCCATTTGCCAATGGGCAGTTCATGTTGTTCAAGGCGGATGCGTATCGGGACATTGGTGGGCATGAAGCGGTGAAGGGGGCGGTGCTTGAGGATATTGCGTTTGCGCTCAAACTGAAATACACGGGCAAAGCGGGTGGGCTGCTGATGGCGGATGGGATTCTGCGTTGTGGGATGTATGGGAGCTGGTCGGAGTTCGTGCGTGGGTGGAAGCGGATCTATACGGAGTCAGCGAATCGTGAGACGCGGCGATTGAAGCGGTATGCGATTCGGGTTCCGGTGCTCAATGCGGCGCTGCCTGCGATGGCGGTGGCGTGTTTGGTGCTTGCGGTGACGATGGGAGATTCTGCAACGCAGGTTTGGGGCGGGGTTGTTGGAGGGGCTGGGTTTGTTGCTTGGGTTGTTGGTGTGGGGATGATGCTGCGGATGAGCCATGCGCCGCTTTGGCAGATTCCGGGGTTCGCGGTTGGTTCGTTCTTTGTTGGACGGATCTTTCGGCAAGCGGGCAAGGAGCTTGCGGATGGGACTCCGACGGTGTGGGGCGGGAAGTCGTATGTGCGTCCGGTTGCGGATGCTGATGGGGGGCGTTCATGAGACGGCTGCGTCGGGATGGTGATGAGGTTCGGATTGAGCTGACGCCGATGATTGATGTGGTGTTTTTGTTGCTGACTTTCTTTGTGTTTTCGATCGTGATGATGGTGCGTGCGGATGTGCTCAATGTTGAGCTCCCGGAGCTTGCGTCTGGGGTTCCTGCGGAGCGGGTGGAGCCGATCACGATTGCGGTGGGGGGTGATGGGGAGATCCTGATCAATCGCGACGCGACGGCGATGGATTCGGTGGTGGAAGTGGTGACTGGATTGCGGGAGGAATCACCGAGTGCGCCGATCGTGCTTGCGGTGGATGTGGGTTCGAGTTCTGGGGTGCTTATCGAGCTTGCGGATCGGTTGACGGGCGCGGGGTTGGGGTCGTTCTCGATTCTGGGACAGCGGGGTGATTCTGCTGCGGAGGATGGGGGGGACAACTGATGGCTTTGGTCTTGGTTGAGGATCGGCGCGGTGTGCTTTCGGGATCGATTGTGGTAAGTGTGCTTTTGCATGTTCTGGGCGCGGCGGTGGTGCTGACGACCGGGTTGCCAATTGGGAATGGATCGGATGCGTTGGAGTCGCGTGATCAGTTGATCCCTCCGTTGGAGCAAGAGGAGGAAGAACTCAAGCTTGGGATTGATGCCGCGAGTACGGCGTCGATTGATTGGCTGGGGATTGATCGTCCGGAAGAGGTGGTTGGGGAAGCGGAGATATCGGAGACGAATCAAGCGGCGCAGACGCTTGTGGTTGGTGAGCGCGAAGTGGTTGCCGCGGAAGAAGCTGCTGAGGAATCGCCGATCGAACCAGTTGAAGAAACGCTTGAGCAGTTGGTTGATACACCGGAGGTTCAGCAGGCGATCGAGGGGGCGGTTGAGCAGGTACAGGAATCGATCGAGAAGTTGGCTGAACCATTTGAAGCTGTGGAAACGCTGATTGATGATGCGGCGGTGTTACTGGAGTCAGCGGAAGCGGCTGTTGAGGAGCAGATCAAAGAAGAGGTCGAAGAAGCAGTCGAGGCGGGTCCGTCGGGTGAGGTCAATGAGCAGGTTGCTGCGGAGCGTGCGCCGAAGCCGATTGGGACAGCTGGGGAGTTGTCGGAGAAGGAATCGGTCGCGACTCGGATCAAGAAGGCGCTAGAGATGGATCCGCACAAGGCGAATGCGCCGGTTGTTGGGAAGGGGCTTGAGATCATCACGGTTCGGCCGCGGTACACCTCTGCGGTTCGGTTGTCTGCAATCCCGAAGAATCCGGTTGTGGTGATTTGGTTTGATGCGACTGGGAAGGTTCGCAAAGCGGAGTTTTTGCGTGATGGTCGGATCGAGTATTCGTCGGGGGTGGTTGGGGTGGATGAGCCGCTCTTGAACGCGATTTATCGCTGGAAAGCGAAGGGCAAGCAGATCGACGAGTTGGATCCGGCTGATCCTGAGTCGCTTGTTGAGGTGACGATCAAGATTGTGTACCAGCGTGAGCGGAAGATCGTGACCGACTGAATTCGGGATTTACCAGAAGTAGACAATGAGCACGGCGAGGATGGACAGCGCGATGGTCCATGTGATGAGCGCGGTGGTGATTGCTTTTTTGGCTTTGCCTTTTTCGTACCAGGTGGTGGGGCGGACGCCTTGGGCGAGGAGGATCGCGGCGGCGGAGAGGTTGATGCACACGATGTTGGTTGCGGCGAGGACTGCGGCACCTGCGGCGTCGGCGGGTTGTCCTGATCCGATGAGCATCCCGCACGCGGCGGTCGGTGGGAGGAGCGCGACGGCGACCATGACTCCGACGAGGGTTGCGGATGCGCCGGTGGTGAACGCGACGACTCCTGCGGCGCCCGATGCGAGGGCGAGGATGATGTCTCCGGTATCAACGGCGGTTCTGCTTGTGATCTCAAGCGTGAGCGGATCGGGGGCGGCGAGGAGTCCGAAGAGGAGCGCAACGATGAGCGCGGTTCCGAGTCCGAGGAGGTTGGAGCGGATCGCGGAACGCATGAGTTTGGTGTCGCCGAGCGTTGTTCCCAATGCGAGGGCGGTGTTTGGTCCGAGGAGTGGGGCGATGACCATCGCGCCGATGATGATTTCTGGGGAGTCTTTGATCAGCCCGACGCACGCGACGATGGTTGCGAGGATGACCATGATGATGAACACATGGGTGACCTTCGCGGAGTCCTTGATGTCTTCGAGCAGTTCTTCGCGCGAGACGCGACCGAAGCGGGTCTTCCAACCGGAGTGTTCTGTGTCCGACTCGTTTTCAGGCTTGGGTTCTTCTTCGGGTTCGGGGAGCGGGGGGTAGGTTGCTTCGATGTCGTGGAGGATGGTGCGGAAACCGTCGGTGTGGTTGTACTTATTGCGGAGGGTGTCGGTGATGGGTTCGACGGATTCGGAGCGGAGGACAACGGAGGTCATCGCGAGGTCGTTGTCGAGGGGGGTGATCCAACGCTGATCGCACTTGGCATCATCGAGGATGGCGCAGAGATCGTCGTGGCGATCGGAGGGGAGGATGATCTGGAGGACGCGGAGTGGCACGGGGTGAGTATACCGTGCATGCGTGTGAATCGCTTACTTGTCGGAAGCGCCGACGGTGAGTTCTGCGGTGCCGAGGATGTCTGCTTTTTCTTCGGCGCTCTGGATGTGCAGGCGTTTGGTGCGATGCTCGGACCAGTCTGTGACGAGCAGGTCTGGGGAGTTGGGTCCTGAGTGGGTGCGGATGAGGTCGTAGTGGGAGTCGCGCTGGGCGGGGGTGAACCCTGCGGTGCGGATGAGGTTGCAGAGGACGGGTTCGTCGAGGCAGTAGGTTGTTCCGGCGGAGGAGACGACATTCTCTTCCATCATGACGGACCCCATGTCGTTGGCGCCGTAGAAGAGGGCGGTTTGTCCGACGAGTGGTCCCATGGTGACCCAGCTTGAGCCGATGGTGTAGATGTTGTCGAGCATGAGGCGCGAGACCGCTTGTGTGCGGAGGTATTCTGTTGCGCCTGCGAAGCGGAGGCGGCGACCGAAGAGTGGGTCTTCGTCTTTGGTTCCGGAACCATCGAGTTTGGCGACGACATCTCCGGGGAATGGGAGGCCTTGTGCTTTGTCTTCTGCGGTTGGCCAGGTTGGGAGACGACCGAGCGCGGTGTGGTCTGGTTGGAAGGGCCATGCGTGGAAACCGAGGTAGTGTCCGCCGGTTTCTGGGTTTTTGACGGTGGGGTCGTAGGCGAGAGCGTCGGGGAGGTTGCCGTTCCCGAAATCGCGGATTGCTTTGTCTTGCCACTCGCGGACGAGGCGCATGTGGTGGATGCGGTCGGCGTATCCCTCGATGTGGCCGTACATCATGGAGGCGGAGGTGAACATGCCTAATGAATGGGCGGCGTACATCACGCTCAACCAAGCTTCCATGTCGCACTTGCCCATCCCGATTTTGGTGCGGACGGCGGGTGCGAAGATTTCACCTCCGCCACCTGGGAGCGAGTTCATGCCTGCTTCTTTGAGTTTGATCAGGACCCAGCGGACTTTGTCGATGAGGGTCGCGCCGGGGGGGTCGAAGAAGTTGACAAACTCGATGAGCTCGGGCGGGGAGAACGCGTGGATTTTGACATGGGGGAAGCGTTCGCGGATGCCGTTCAAGAGCTCGAGGTACCAGTCGAGGGAGAGGTTTGGGTTCATGCCTCCCTGCATGAGGATCTGGGTGCCTCCGATGTCGGAGAGTTCGCGTACTTTTTGGTAGAGTTCTTCGTATTCGAGGGTGTATGCGTCGTCCTCGTGGCCGGCGCGTTTGAAGGCGCAGAAGATGCATTTGGCGGTGCAGATGTTGGTGTAGTTGATGTTGCGGTCGATGATGTAGGAGCGGAGGTTGTCGCCGTGGATGTTGCGGCAGCGTGCGTCGGCGTAGCGACCGAGTGTGTGGAGGGGGGCGTCGGTGAGGAGTTCGAGTGCTTGTTCGGGGGTGATGCGTGCTTGACCAGAAGCGATCGCGGCGAGGAGGCCGGGGTCGGTTGCGTCGAGATGTGGGTGCTCTGGGAGTGGTTGATAGATGGTCATGGGATATGCTTTCTGGTCATGAATGCTCGTCAATTGTAGGTCATCGAAGCGGGATATGGCGGATTTGGAGATGGATATGCGGGTTGCGTATGTGAGTTGTGTGGTGCTTCCGGAGCCGGATCACGATGAGAAGCCGATGGTTGATGGGTTGATGGGTGCGGGGCACGATGTGGAGGTGGTTGCGTGGGATGATCCTGAGGTGGACTGGGCGGGGTTTGATGTCGCGGTGGTGCGGGCGACCTGGAACTACATCCAGCATCTGGATGCGTTTCGGGCGTGGATCGATCGGGTGGATGGGTTGACCACGCTGATGAATCCGGCGGCGACGATGAAGTGGAATCTGCACAAGGGGTATCTGAAGGAGCTTGAGGAGGCGGGGGTTCCGATTGTTCCTACGGCGTTCTTTGGGGTTGGGGAATCGGTGGATGTGAAGGGGCTGGCAATGGAGCGGGGGTGGGCTCGGATTGTGGTGAAGCCGACGGTGGGGGCGGGG
>TARA_R110002073_G_scaffold79398_1_pt1 | contig 126372 bp, 108 predicted proteins | sample TARA_R110002073 | Tara Oceans TARA_R110002073 (sample SAMEA4397174) | marine metagenome | biome: Polar Biome; feature: [DCM] deep chlorophyll maximum layer (ENVO:01000326); material: water (ENVO:00002006), including particulate matter (ENVO:01000060) such as... | depth 40 m
ATGCGAATATTGGTTCCACCTAAATCTGCAACGATATATGTTTTCAATTTGGTCATTAAATAGTAATCAAAGAGGGAGGGTCCCTAGTGTACCTGATTTTGTATGATGCCTTTGTGTGTGAAACTTGGAAAGAACACTTGACTGTGACTTACACATACCTTTTAAACTTGTGCGAAGATTCTGAGAATTGATTTGCGTCAAGCTAAATTTGCCATTAGAGAGTGTATTTTACCATCATAAAAAGATAAAAAAATAAAAAGAATCTATGTTCCCTTGTGAGCAGGGGGTGATCTATGTCAAGTAGGGGAGTGGTAATCAGATTATAGTCAGATAAGTATTTAACTTATCTAACTAATTATTATCATTTGGGTGTAATCACTAAGTAAAAACACGTAATTTTGGAAGCTGGAGTCAATGCAGCATTTCTCTCAAAGTAAGGAAATGGAGGTAATGTGGTATGGAACATAGAATTGGACCAAGAAGCCCGATTAGTCTAAATGTTGATTTGTGTCAGGGTGGGAATGATTTGGGATGCTTTCTTACCAAGGATATAGGGCCTGGCGGTTTGTCATTGAAAGGTAAAATACGGGGTCTCAATAATAACAGTTTGCTTACAGTACAGGTTGAGCAGACAGCTAAAGGTGATACTCAATATATCGAACTCAAAGCATTTGTAATACATCAGGGTAATAATACGATAGGTTTGATGTGGGTTGAACATCACGCTGGTTTTGCTAAGGCTACCCAGCGAATGCCTTCCTTGTCCGTATAACTAAAAAACCAGTGATGTTTGTTAATAGATGGAGATGGAAGGGAGTTTTGATGTGTTTTTTATCCGACTTAGGTTAACACTGATTGTCATGTCAATCTCCATTCCCGAGTTAAAAGCTCAACTTGTATGCTAAGCAGCAAGAATGCAAATGCCTAGCGAAGGTGGGGATGGTTCATTACATTAATACCCTAGAGAAAAATAAATGACCAATAATAAACTATCATGTCTATTCAATCTTATTGAGCTAAAGCAGTCGATCTTCAAGGAATCTCAATAAATTTAGTTCAGTCAAATATTCGCTCCTGCAATCACATCGAACATCTCCTCATCAATACTGGCTTGACGTTTGCGATGGTAGTCTCGGTTTAATGTATCCAGTAATTCTTCAATATTTTTATCTGCCCTCTGCATGGCGGCGAGTCGGCTGGCGTTTTCGCTGGCCAGTGATTCGGCGCTGGCTCTGAATAAAGAGACAAATAAATACTCGCGAATCAATGCGCCTAAGGTCTCGGTTTTATCGCCCAGCAGTTCAGGGAGCTTATTAGTGGGCCAGATTTTTTGGGCGAGTTGCGTGCACCAGATATGATCGAGAGGTAGCAGGCGTTGAGTAAATGGAGAGTACACCGGACTATTGCCCGGTCGGTGATAAAACAGATGCAGTTCAGACATCACGGTGATGGGGTGATGGGTTTCAATACTCAATAGGATTTTCCCGATTAACGGGGTGATGGCTTTGACAGAGTCCGGGACGTCAAAACGTTCTTGCGTGACAATTCCGGCATCGTTGAGCCGTTCATTCAGGCGTTCACCCACAGCCCATACTAAAGGTTTATATAAAGCTTGCTGAGCAGTTGATGATGCTTCCAGAAAGTTTATGGTGAATTCTGCGATGTTGTCATTAAATTGCCCGACCAATCCCTGATCCGTACCAAAGACAACCATGCAAGGCGGGCTTTGGGTATTAAACGAAGCCGTAATAGTGGGTTGTAAATCGAGATCGCGAAAACACGCGCCCAGGCCACGCTCAACCGTTGCAAAATAATCCCCGAGTGACATTACTGCGCGTTCATAGTCGCCGATACTGGCGGCGGCTACGGCTTTCATCGTTCGCACGACAGATTGCAGGTCGTCGGCACTGTTGATTTTATGTTTTAAGTTCGCAGTAGTGTCGATCAGTGTTGCTCCGTTTTTGTTTTGGGTTCGTCTTTGTTTTCTGTTTCTGTTTCGACAAACTCTTCCAATGCCTCGTTAGCAACCTTAAGAATTGTCTGGCTATCATTGTCGCTGATACCTTCCGTGCTTTCAATTTTTGCTCGTATGGCTTCGGGTATTAGGGTTAACGCTTTCAGCAAGTGTTGTTCAGCGATCGGCATACTGGCTAAAGGGATGGAATCAAAAAGACCTTCTTTAACGGCAAGTAATAATAATATTTGCTCGGCAACGGATACCGGCGAACATTCCGCCTGTTTAAGGCTCATGCGTACGCGCTGGCCATGCTCAATTATTTTTTGTGTGGCCGGATCAACACGGGCGCCAAAGCGCGAAAAACTTTCCAGTTCTTCAAATTGGGCGTAGGTCAATTTCAAATTACTGGCCACGACACGATAGGCGGCGCGTTGTGCTTTGCCGCCGACCCGCGATACGGATTTGCCTACATCCACTGCCGGCAAAATACCCAGCTCAAAAAAGGACGGAGAGAGATAAATTTGCCCGTCAGTAATAGAAATGAGATTGGTGGGTATATAGGCGGATATGTCCTGGGCTTCGGTTTCAATAATGGGAAGCGCGGTGAGCGAGCCACCACCAAGTTCTTCACTTAAATGCGTGGCCCGTTCCAACAGGCGTGAATGGAGATAGAAAATATCGCCTGGAAAGGCTTCGCGCCCCGGTGGGCGCTTGAGTAACAGTGAAAGCTCACGGTAAGAGCGGGCATGCTGGGTTAAATCGTCATAGACGATTAACACCTCGTGTCCCGCTTCCATAAATGCTTCTGCAATGCTGGTCGCCGCGTAAGGGGCAATATAACTGAGTCCGGGAGTGGCATTGCCTTCGGCAACCACGACCACGGTATAGTCCATTGCGCCATGTTGACGAAGTGTGGCAATGACCTTGGCCACCGATGAGCCGCGCTGACCAATCGCACAATAGACACACAGTACGTTTTTGCCACGCTGATTCACAATCGTATCAATGGCGAGTGCGGTTTTACCGGTTTGCCGGTCGCCGAGAATTAATTCCCTTTGTCCGCGGCCTATGGGGATCAGGGCATCAATCACTTTAATACAGGTTTGCAACGGGGTGGTTACGGGGGCGCGGTCCATAATCGCAGGAACAGGGCGTTCAATTGGCAGGCGCTTTTCGATTTCGAGCGGGCCGCCATTATCGAGCGGGACTCCCAATGGGTTTATCACGCGACCCAGTAAATTTTCACCGACCGGCACGTCCATCACGCGTCCTGTGCGTTGCACCTCGTCACCGGCTTGCAGGTGCCAGTATTCTCCGAGCAGGACAATGCCCACAGAATCTTCATCAAGATTAAATGCAATTCCCAGCAGGTCATCGCGGAACAGCACCAACTCTTCATAACCGACATTCGGCAGGCCGGAAACAATCGCAATACCGTTGGCATTATGGATAATTTTTCCCACTTCCCGAGGCTTAAGCTGCATTTTAAAATCTTTGCTGGCCTCACCAAGATTAGTGAATGCTTGTTCTAAAGCTTTGTCCAAGTTTTCTAAATCCATCTCAGCCGTATTCTGATCTGAGTCCTGGGATGGCGATGTCATTCTGTGTTGCTCATGATTTGGTGCTACTGATTTTCTGCTCAGGCTCGGGAGCTAACTTGGATTCTATTGTTGCGGTATCAGTAGCTGGAGTATCTGCGCTAGAAGTCAGAGGAGTTTGTTTATTCACAGCTTGTGTATTGATGTGGTTTTTAATATTTTCGGCTAGCGAAGCTTCCAGAGACTGTAAATATTCAGCAACGCTCCAACCTATCTTGAAACCGTTTGCCGTAAGTTCGATACCGCCAATCAAGTCAGTGGATTGCTCAAACTGCAGCTGAATATCCTTGCCTGTAATTTCTTGTAGTGTTTTCTCAATGCTGCCTCGCTGCTCTGTTGACAGAGCGTTGCTCGACAGTACACAGATCTGTTGCCCTATTAGTGCAGACTGCAATGCATTTTGTTGTTCGTTATTCATTGCACTCAGCTGTTTTAAAAAAACGGCGACCATTTGCGTTTCAATATCAACTTCTGCAAGATCGCGTAAGGCATTTTTCGCCATGCTGAACAGCTCTTTTTGTGTTGAAGTGAGAATCGAATGATGCAGATTCTGCATCTTGTTTTGCAGAGCTTTCTGCTGTTTATCCTCAAGCTGCTTTACCGTTTGCCTGGCTTCTTCCAGCAGTCGCTGGCGTTCTGAACTAGCCGCTTCCTTGGCAGCCAGCATCAATTGATTACGTTGCTCATCGAATTCGAGGTTTTTGCTTTCAAAGCTGGCTTTTGCCTGATTGGCCTCCTGGCTAATTTTGTCAGCACGAGCCAGTTCGTCGGCAATTCTTTTCTCACGTGCATCGATAGCATTGAGAATGGGCTGGTAAAGAAAACGCTTCATCAACCAAACCAAAATAATAAAGTTTAGTGTTTGAGCGCCAACGGTGAACCAATCGATCAGCATTTTAAATTCCAGCTGGCAGGGCGTTTAAGTGCAACAAGTGACACTACAGATTCGCCGCTTGTGTCAATGCGAAATTCCAGAATGGATTGGCGAAAAGTAGGATCATTGACACCACAAAACAGTAAATCGCGGTGGATTCAATCATCGCCAGACCCACAAACAAGGTGCGAGTGATGGTCGCCGAAGCATCGGGTTGTTGCGCGAGAGAGCTTAAGGCTGTCGCTACGGCCCGGCCTTCTGCCAAGGCTGGAGCCATGGTGCCAAAGCCTGTGGTTAAACCGGCCATCACAATGGAGACAGCGGCGATAATAGTCATACTATCCATATTATTTCCTCAGGTTGCTGTTAATGCTTAGGGTCGTCGTTATTAGTTGTGGCAGGTCGGTTTGCCGAGCGCGTTGCTGCGGCGATATAAACGGCTGCCAGAATACTAAAAATATAGGCTTGTACCATGCCGGTGAGCAGTCCCAACAATGTCATCACAATAGGAAAAATAAACGGTGTGATGGTGAGTAGGATCGCGATAATCATGGCGCCGCTCATCATGTTACCAAACAAGCGCACTGCCAGCGCCAGGGTACGCGAAAATTCACTGATCAGATTAAACGGCAACATAATAAACGTGGGCCTGATGTACAATTTTAAATACTGTCCAAGCCCTTGTTCCTGAATGCCGAAAAACGGCACCACGACAAACACACACAAGGCCAGCGCGGTAGTGGTAGACAGTGATCCGGTTGGGGGTTCAAAGCCGGGGATAATGCTACTCAATGCCGACGCTGCAACAAATAAAAATATGGTGCCCAAAAATCCCACATAGTGTTGTGGGTTGTTCAGCCCTACTTCTTTAATCTGCTTCAACATGCCGGTCACTATAATTTCAAGCAGGTTTTGCCAGCGCGTGCGCTCCAGTGTGGTCGATAAGCGGCGTGTAATCAGCATAGAACCGAGCGTCAGACCGAACATTAATACCCAGGTAAATACGATCGTAGCGTTAATCTCAAACCAACCCAGTTGCCAGAAAATGATCTCGTCGGGGCTAAGGTGCATAGTGTGTGTCTTTGTTTGAATCAGAAAATTGGGAGGCTGTTTTTATCGGTCGCTTTTTTAATAGCCGACGGCGTATTTTTCCAAACCCTAACGACAAGGCCTGCCACCACAAAACCTACTAAACCAGCGAGTATCCGTTGCCAATAACCATCGCTAATAAAATACAATCCCGTCACGACCAAACTGATGCGTAGCAAGAAACTGCTTAAAAACCACAGGGCAGGGTGTGGCGAACTCAGGCCGCGGATAACGGTAAAGTAAAGGCCGACATAAAAAAATGTACCCAGACCAAGCCCTGCAACTGCTGCCAATACTAAGGGCCAGTAGTTACTCATGATTTGTTTCCTCGGGTGGTTCTTGCATTTCACGCTGTTCTTTCCCGACCCAATGCCATGCATTGAAGCAGCCAATACATAACCCGGCAATGAGTAAGGCCAGGGTAAATGAGCGCCCTTCCGGGTAATGTCCATCCAGCCAAATACCCAGTGCTGTCCCTAATAGGGTCGGTATTGCTATCGACCAGCCAATCAAGCCCATCATGCCAAGACCAAACCAGACGCCTGGCGAATCGATTTTTTGTGCCTTGAGTTTGCGTGCCGCTTTGCTTCCCACAATCTCGGATAAAGGTTTTCTACTAGTCATGATGAAAGACCGTTAATCGACGCATAAAATCACTTTCCATTTTCTGAAATACTGAATGAACTTGTTTGTCTTGTATGCTCTGTTGCTCAAACTCTTGTGCTACGGTGTTATGTAGTTGGTTCAGGTCAGTGCCCGTAATGGCGTTTCTCACGGAAATGATCACCTCTGCTCCTGTTTTAACGAGCACTCCTGCATCAACAGCGACATAAATTTCTTTTTCTCTTTTGCCATCTTTTACGAGAACCTGATAAAGCAGGATGCCTGGCACTATGGCGGCAACACAGTCCAGCCGTTGTGGTAACAGCCCAAAACTGCCCTGGCTCGTTTCCACCACAATCCGTTGCACATTTATTACGTTCTTAAATACCCCAAAGGGTAATAATAATTTAAGTTTCATCATGTGCAATAGTGCCTTGTCCGATTTTGATGTCCTCGTTTTGGGAATTGTCTGGGTCAGGTGTTGCCTGCTCATTTTTGTCGTCCAATTTGGCTTTGTCAATGGCCCCGATCATGTACAGGGCCTGTTCGGGGAATTCATTAAACTCATCGTTCAGGATGCGCTCGCAACCTGATAAGGCATCCTCAAGAGCTACCTGCTTTCCAGACATATTCGTAAATTGTTCAGTGGTGAAAAAAGGCTGGGTAAAAAATCGTTCGAGCCTTCTGGCACGACCTACCACTTTACGGTCTTCCGCCGACAGTTGCTCCAGGCCGAGCATGGAAATGATGTCTTTCAATTCGGCGTATTGTGCCAGGGTGCTGCGAATTTCCTGTGCTAATCGGTAGTGACGCTCACCCAGGATGGCTGGCGTTGCCATTTTGGAATTGGATAACAAGGGGTCAATTGCGGGGTAAAAGCCTTCGCTGGCACGTTTACGCGATAACACGATGGAGGCACTTAGGTGCGAGAAAGTATGCACCGCAGCGGGATCGGTAAAATCGTCGGCGGGTACATACACCGCCTGAATCGACGTGATGGCCCCGGCCTGGGTATTGGCGATGCGCTCTTCGAGACTTGCCAGTTCCGTCGCCAGGGTTGGCTGGTAGCCGAGGCGCGATGGCATTTGCCCCATTAATGCTGAAATTTCGGCACCGGCTTGAATAAATCGAAAGATATTGTCGAGCAACAACAATACATCGCGGTGTTCTTCATCACGAAAATACTCTGCCATGGTCAGCGCTGCCTGTCCGACCCGAAAGCGACTGCCCGGTGGCTCATTCATTTGGCCAAATACCATCACCATATTGGGCAACACGCCAGCGGCGCTCATTTCGCGGTATAGCTCCTCGCCTTCACGGGAACGTTCACCAATGCCACAAAACAGGCTGACACCTTCATGATGTTCCACCATGTTGTGGATCATTTCCGCCAGCAAAACCGTTTTACCTACACCCGCACCTCCAAACAAACCTGCTTTACCACCTTTTTCGAGTGGTACCAGCACGTCAATGACCTTTATTCCGGTAAGAAAGATTTGATTCTGTATGGAGCGGCTTTCCAGAGCAGGCGGAGCCTTGTGCACCGATTGCCACTTAATATTTTGCAAGTCTGGACCGCGATCAATGGTATTGCCAAAAACATCAAACATGCGCGAGCGAATTGATTTCCCAACAGGCGCCAACAGCGGTCCGCCGCTATCATCCACAGTCATGCCGCGGGCCAAGCCTTGAGTAGGTGTCAGGGCAATGCCACGAACCTTGTGCGCGTCAAGATGGGTGAGTACTTCAATGGTTATGCTGTCGTTGATGGCATGCAGCAAGGAATAAATAGGGGGTAAATAGTCATTGAATCGTATATCCACCACACTGCCAGCCACTGACACAACTGTGCCTTGGTTTAACGAAGTGGTATTAGCGTTCATTCGGTAATTCCTTTGCCGGTGTGGGGACTGACAAGTTAACTCCCTAATAGTTGATAATTCAACTCATGAATACATCAAATCGACTATATAAGTGACATCATTTCTCATTCGAAATTATTCAATATGCCGTCTGGTTTTACAATAAACTTAATTTGAGTCATCGAGATATAGAAGATTTATTCGCTGAACGTGTCATACAAGTCAGCTATGAAGCAATTCGATTGTGGTGCAATAAGTTTGGTCCCAAATACGCAAAGAGGTTAAGAAGGAAACACCAAGGTTACGGTGATACTTTTCTACTTAGATGAAGTCTTTATAAGAATTAATGAAAAGCAATATTATCTTTGGCGAGCCGTAGATCAAGATGGTGAAGTTGTAGATATATTTCTTCAGAAACGTCGAGATGGTAAGGCTGCAAAGCTATTCATTAAGCGGCTATTAAAGAAAAAAAGAGGTGAGCCTAGGAGAATTGTTACGGATAAGTTTAAATCAATCGATCAAGCATAGAGGTTTTTGGAAGCTCATGGTGCAGTTTATAATTTATTCAATTGAGGAGGTCATATAGTTTCGGCAAAGAATTATCGATATTTCAGATTGCGAGCCTTTGCGTCTTGGGAAAAGACATTGGTAGTTTGAAAGGAGAAAGTGATAGTGTTTTTCGATTTTAGAAGTTAATTTGTGAATACCCAAACTTGTCTGCGGATCCTTTACCTGTTCAATCATATATAAAAAGTAGAAAGTGCATTGAAAAAAAATAGTGACACACAACCAATACAAATTCTCGGCGCAGGAGTTTCAGGGCTGTCGGCGGCAATTACATTGGCAAAAGCAGGGTGCCGAGTAGAGGTTCATGAAGCGAAATCCAAAGTGGGGCAGCGATTCGACGGTGATCTTCAGGGATTGGAGAACTGGAGCACCAAGCAAAATGTGCTTGCGTTTTTCAATGAACTGGGCCTGACGACAAAGTTTGCCTGCCTGCCCTGCAATAACGGGCACGCCTTTGATGCCTGGGGAAAGCATTATCCGGTCAGCGCCCGGAAAACGCTTTTTTACATGATAGAAAGGGGCAGCAGTCCCGATACTCTTGATTCAGCCTTGCTCAAGCAGGCGCAGTCACTGGGCGTGGAAGTAATATTCAACAGTCGCCTGGAAAAGCTTGACGGTACGGGTGTGCTTGCCGCTGGTCCCAAAATGGCAGACGCCATAGCCGTTGGTTACCATTTTCAAACAACTATGAAATCCGGTTACTGGGTACTTCTGGATGATGAAATAGCACCACAGGGTTATGCCTATTTGTTGGTCATGAAAGGTAAAGGGACTGTCAAAAGCTGCACGTTTTCCGATTTTAAGAGGGAACAGGAGTTTGTTTCACGCACAGTTGAAGCTTTTCAAAAGCTGGCAGGGCTGGAAATGGTCAACCCCCGACCTCATGGTGGTGCCGGGAATTTCAGGATGCCTGAACGTGCAGTCAGTGGTACCCATCCGATTGTTGGGGAACAGGCAGGATTTCAGGATTTTTTGTGGGGATTTGGTATGCGTTACGCCATTCTTTCCGGCGTTTTGGCGGCACGCTGTCTGCTGGACAACAGAGATTATGAAAAGGAATGGAGAAAGACAATCAGGCCACTTGTGCGAAGTTCTCTCATTAACAGGGTGTTTTTCAGCAAACTGGGTAATCGCGGATACCGATGGTTTCTGGAACGCAGCAGGAATCAGCAATGGGATACGCGGCGTGCACTATACCATCTTTATAAGCCGAGGCTGCTTAAAGGGTTGCTCTACCCCTGGGCAAGTCGGCAATATCATTCACAAAGACAGGACGTGAGTTGTCAACATATAAACTGTAATTGTGTCTGGTGTCGGCATGGTAATTTCCCACATTGAAAATAGATTCTGGACATTGGTTTGAGCGGGGATTTCCAGATGGTAGACAAATATAGTCGGGTTCTATTATATAAAGTTTTAACAAATCACCTGATTTGGGGGTGTGTGAAACTTGGAAAGAGCACTTGACTGTGACTAACACACATCTTTTAGACTTATGGAAAAGTTCTGAAAGTTAATTTTCATCAAGATATATTTGCCATTAAAGAAGTATGTTTTATCATCATAAAAAATAGAAAGAATTTATGTTCCCCTGTGAGCAGCGGGTGATCTTGTGAGTATTGGAAGTTAACCTATAAAAATACTTTTCGAAATGTGGTGTGCCGTACAGACTAATTGCTGACTGAGGCATATTACGAACTATCTCTAGGAGCTTACACTGAATGGAAAGTCAGAATGAAAAAAACTACGCAGTTGATACCCAGGAATTTTCTCTAAAGGAAAATCAACTTAGGGTGGATGATAAAACGCTGGATACGTGCAGGCTTTTGTTGCATATCGTCTTTAAAGATTACAAAGGCCCGGTTGCGATCCGCTTGTGGAACAACGAGATTGTCATTGGCGATAAAAATGCTGTGTGCACCCTCGTATTCCAGCAGTCATACCCTTTACGGGAGTTATGTTTAAGCAGGGATATGACCAGTCTGGTCGATGCCCATCTGTGCGGGGATGTCGATGGGGAAGGTGATTTGGAAGCGTTATTCAGCCTGGTGGATTATTTGCAAAACAAGAAGTTAATGCTGGCCGAGCGCATCCGATTTTTTCAATTAGCTGCCAGGATGCCGAACAACAAGCCCAAAAATATTGCTAGCGCAAGCAAGACCGGGGCGGCAAGAGACAGTAATTCAAAGCACAGCATCGCCCACCATTATGATATCCATAATAACTTCTATCGTTTGTTTCTGGACCCGGAGATGGTCTATTCCTGCGCCTATTTTTCCACCCCTGAACAATCATTGACAGATGCCCAGCGGGATAAGCTGGATTATATCTGCCGCAAACTTCGATTACTTCCGGGACAAAAACTGTTGGATATCGGTTGCGGTTGGGGAGGTCTGGCTTTTTGGGCGGCGCAAAACTACGGTGTTGAAGTCCACGGCATTACGCTGAGTCAGGAGCAATACGATTATGGCGTTGCCAGAGCACACGCATTAAAATTGAATGACAAGGTCAGTTTCGAGTTGCGTGATTATCGAGAACTGCCAGCTGATACCCATTATGATCGCATTGTCAGTGTCGGGATGTTTGAGCATATCGGCATAGATAATTTCCCGACTTACTTCAGAATCATAAGGGGCTTACTGGAACCGGGAGGTATATTTTTGAACCATGGCATTACGAATGACTCGGGCTGGCAACGTACTCCAATTACACGCTTTATCAATGAATATATATTTCCAGACGGCGAATTGGCGCGTGTCAGTGAAGTCACTACTGCGATGGAAAAGGCAGGCTTTGAAATTTTGGATACGGAAGCACTGCGACCCCATTATGCAATGACCCTGCGCAGGTGGGTCAGCGCGCTTGAGGAAAACAGTGAGAAGGCAGCAAACATTGCCGGCGAAGCGACGTATCGGTTATGGCGTCTGTATATGGCCGGTTCAGCTTTTTATTTTAACCAGGGTGCAACAGGTATCTACCAGATAGTTGCCAGCAAAAACCGGCAACCCTGGCCACTCCCGTTGCGCCGGGACGGCTTATACCGGGACTGAAAAGCATAAAAACACTGATTCATTAAACAGGTAAAATATTATGAGTACATTGGTGGCAATTATTTTCAAACATGATGAAAACGGTGCCGAAAAAGCACTGCATAAATTGCGTAGTCTGGAGAAGGAATATTTGATTGATTTAAACGATGCTGTTATTGCTCATCGTTTGGAAAATGGCAAAGTGAAACTTACTCAATCCGTTAACCTGGTAAGTTCAGGAGCTTGGTATGGTGCGTTTTGGGGCTTACTGATTGGCTTTATATTTGCTGGCCCGCTTGGCTGGATCGTGGTTGGTAGTATTGGAGCCGGATTTGGTGCGTTGTTTGGGTATTCAACTGATTATGGGATAAATGATGACTTTATCAAGCAATTGAGCAAGGAACTTGAACCCTGCTGTTCGGCATTGTTTATTTTAATCCGTCAAATGACAGAAGACAAAGTGTTGGAAGAATTGCAAGGTGTAGGTGGGACAATTATCAAATCATCCCTGTCTAAGGATGCGGAAGAGAAGTTACAGAGCGCAATGAATAAAAAACTATCAGAGCAACATTAATTTGCTTTTTTTAAGCAAAATTAATCTATGGTTTTAAGCAGGGAAGAAAAAATCGCAAGTCCAAGTTTGAAAATAAGTAAGGTAATGCAAAATATAAAAGTAGGCATATGATGTCAAATCCACTACTTATACTTGAGTCTTTCGGCCAGAGCGTCTGGCTGGACTATCTCAGCCGTGATTTGATCGAGTCAGGTGTATTGCAGCAGATGATCAAAGAGGATGGTGTTTCGGGTGTGACATCAAACCCTGCTATATTTGAAAAAGCCATTAATGGCAGCACTGTCTATGATAAGGCTATAGCAATATTGGTGAAGGAAGGCAGGGATGTTGCTGCAATTTACCAGGAGCTCACAGTGAGAGATGTCGCGAATGCTGCCGATCAGCTCTATCCGGTATATACCGCAACTGAAGGGACCGACGGTTTTGTCAGTCTTGAGGTATCGCCTCATTTTGCCCATGACAGTGATGCCACAATTCAAGAAGCTCGTGAGCTATGGACTTTGCTTGATCGAGTAAATGTCATGATTAAAGTGCCAGCAACACAAGCAGGCTTGATCGCGATCCGGCAACTGATCACTGAAGGGATTAACGTCAACGTCACATTATTGTTTGGTCTTTCACGTTATAAAGAGGTTTGCGATGCCTATTTAGGCGGGCTTGAACGCCGTTTACAGATGGGCCAATCCATTCATAGTGTGGCATCGGTAGCGAGTTTCTTCTTAAGCCGTATTGATTCCCTAGTAGACTCTCTTCTTACACAAGCTAGTAACCATGAGAAGGCCTTGCAATATCAAGGAAAGATTGCAATTGGCAGCGCCAATCTTGCCTATCAGCATTACCAGGACATTTTTTCCAGCCAACGTTTCCAGTTGCTGGTTGATCATGGCGCCCGTCCGCAGCGTCTGCTTTGGGCGAGTACCAGCACCAAGAATCCTGCCTATTCAGACACCAAATATGTTGAATCGCTGATCGGTGCAAACACGATCAATACGATGCCTATGGAAACCCTCGCTGCCTACAGCGATCATGGTCAACCTGCTGCCAGGCTTGCGACACAATTAGGAGAAGCGCAGTCTGTAATGGAAGGAATACACCAAGTGGGAATCAATATGGACTCTATCGCGCAACAACTGGAGGAGGAAGGATTGCAGAAGTTTATCGACCCTTATGACAAACTTTTTGCATCACTGAAACAAAAAACTGGGAAAACATTAAATGAATAACCCGGAAAACCAGGCTTCCCTCTCCTCTACGAATGCTCCTCTTTCTGCGGAGGAGCTAAACAAAATACATGCTTACTGGCGGGCAGCTAATTATCTCTCAGTTGGGCAGATTTACTTGATGGATAACCCTCTACTTAAGAAACCGTTGGCAATAGAGCATATCAAGCCTCGCCTGCTTGGCCATTGGGGGACAACACCGGGGCTTAATTTTATCTATGTCCATTTAAACAGGGTAATCAAGGCGCTCGATCTCAATATGATCTATATAGCCGGGCCTGGTCATGGGGGTCCGGGCTTGGTTGCCAACACCTGGCTGGAAGGAAGCTATAGCGAGTTTTACCCCAACATTGGTAATGACGCCGAGGGCATGAAAAATCTGTTCAGACAATTTTCCTTTCCAGGCGGTGTGCCCAGTCACGTTGCTCCGCATACGCCAGGCTCAATTCATGAGGGAGGCGAGCTGGGCTACTCATTATCCCATGCTTTTGGAGCCGTCTTCGATAATCCAGATTTGATCGCCGCCTGTGTGGTTGGTGATGGCGAGGCAGAGGCCGGGCCACTGGCCACTGCCTGGCATTCCAACAAGTTTCTCAACCCGGCAAGAGATGGCGCTATCTTGCCTATTCTGCACCTGAACGGCTACAAGATCGCCAACCCGACCATCCTGGCGCGTATCAGCCATGAAGAGTTGGAGAGTTTATTTATTGGTTATGGCTATCAACCTTATTTTGTCGAAGGCTCGGAACCCGAAGTAATGCACCAAATAATGGCCGCCACTCTGGACAAAGTTATGGCCGACATCAACACCATCCAGAAAGAGGCCAGAAGCAAGGGTATCACCAAACGCCCCCGTTGGCCGATGATCATCCTGCGTACACCAAAAGGCTGGACCGGCCCCAAAGAGGTGGACGGTTTGAAGACTGAGGGATCCTGGCGCTCCCACCAGGTCCCGCTTGCAGAGCTGGCGACCAAGCCTGGACATGTGAAATTACTTGAAGATTGGTTGAAGGGATATAAAGCAGAGGAACTGTTCGATGAGAACGGGAGCCTGCGCGCGGAATTGTCCGCGCTTGCACCCCAGGGTGAACGGCGCATGGGCTCCAATCCTCACGCTAATGGCGGGCTGTTGCTCAAGGATCTGAAGCTGCCGGATTTTCAAGAATATGCGCTGGAGGTGCCAGAACCAGGTCATGTTATAGGAGAATCAATCCGGGAGATGGGCAAGCTGTTACGTGATGTCATGAAATTAAACAAGAAGACAGGCAATTTCCGTGTGTTCGGTCCGGATGAAACAGCCTCTAACCGTCTTGGCGCATTGTTCGACGTCACAGACCGGGCCTGGCAGGCTGAGCTCTTGCCAGAAGACGACCATCTGGCAACAGATGGTCGAGTGATGGAAATCCTCAGCGAACACACTTGCCAGGGCTGGCTTGAGGGCTATCTGCTCACTGGTCGCCATGGTTTGTTCTCCTGCTATGAGGCCTTTATTCATATTGTTGATTCAATGTTTAATCAACATGCAAAGTGGCTCAAAGTCACCAGCAAAGAGATTTCTTGGCGGCGCCCCATTGCTTCCTTAAACTACTTGTTAACTTCTCATGTCTGGCGGCAGGACCACAATGGCTTTTCGCATCAGGATCCCGGTTTCATTGATCATGTAGTGAACAAAAAAGCGGATGTAATTCGTGTCTATTTGCCGCCCGATGCCAATACCTTGTTATATGTGACAGACAAGTGTTTGCGTTCAAAAAATTTAATCAATGTCATCGTTGCAGGTAAACAGCCTCAATTACAATTCCTGAATATGGATGCGGCCATTAAACATTGCAGCGAAGGCATCGGCATATGGGAATGGGCCAGTAATGACAAGTGCAGTGAACCGGATGTGATTATGGCTTGTGCCGGAGATGTGCCCACGCTTGAGATACTGGCTGCCGTGGCGTTGTTACGCCAACACTTGCCTGAACTGAAAATCAGAGTAATCAATGTTGTGGACCTGATGAGTCTGCAGCCTCAAACTGAGCACCCTCATGGTTTATCGGATAAGGACTTTGACAGCCTGTTTCCAGGGGATATTCCGATCATATTCGCCTATCACGGCTATCCCTCGCTGATCCACCGACTGACGTATCGCCGTTTGTGCCATCCACATCTGCATGTGCGTGGTTACAAGGAGGAGGGAACGACGACTACGCCGTTTGACATGGTAGTGAGCAACGACATGGATCGCTTCCATCTGGTGGAGGATGTTATTGACCGGGTATCACAGTTGGGGGGCAGTGCGGCCTACGTCAAGCAACTCATGCGCGACAAACTGATTGAACATAAACAGTACATTCTCCGGCACGGTCAGGACATGCAGGAGGTGCGGGAATGGCAGTGGCCGTATTGAAAACACCTAGCAATATTTATCCAAAGGCCGAGTGACTTAGAAATTGAATTCATATTACATCCTATAACGATTGGAGATTAAAAATGAATGAAGAAATTGCCCATACCGGGGCGTGGGCGCTTGCGGTAATCGTTATCGTGTTTTTATCCTGGTTACTTTACCGTTATCTGGCGCCGAAAACCTGGCGAGAATGGGCAAGTGCAGGTGTCATACAGGCATTTATTATAGCTTTGTATGCAGAGATGTATGGCTTCCCGCTCACTATATATTTGCTTTCACGATTTTTTGGACTAGATCGTACTGGCCTCAATGCCAGCCTCTGGTCTAGCCTGCTGGGTATGGGTGAGATGGGCATGTTTATTTCAATGATATTCGGTTATCTACTGCTTTTTCTTGGCATTGGTATTTTCTTTCAGGGTTGGCGGCAACTTCACAAAGCGCGTCAGGAAAATCGTTTAGTCACCGATGGCCTTTATAGCTTAGTGCGGCATCCTCAATACACAGGGCTGTTCATAGGCATATTTGGGGAAGGAGTCGTGCATTGGCCAACACTGTTCTCGGTAGGGCTTTTCCCTGTTATCGTATTCGCTTATGTCATGCTGGCGCGAAGTGAGGAAAAAAAGGTACTAGAGGAATTTGGTGAAGAATACCGCGCTTATCAGCAGCGAGTGCCTATGTTCATCCCTCGAAAAAGGCAATGGAAGCAGTTCGTAAAAAGTTCCAGTCTTGATTCAAGCAAGGCCGATTAAGCCATGACAATCAGACTTTAGTGTTATGTTCAGGTTAACGAACATAAAAATGTATGTAGTTTTTTGATAACTGAAATTTGGAGGATTTATGACAAACCGCAAGCAGAAATCCAAGAATGAGGAAAAAAAAATGGCTGCATTGGCCAAGAAAAAACCAAAGGCAAAGGCAAAGACCGTTTCAAAAGGCAGGCCCCCAACTTTAAGTAAAAAAAAGTGTGCACCAGAGCAACGCCATCAGATGATTGCAGAAGCGGCCTATTGTCTTGCAGAGAAGCATGGGTTTCAGAGTGAAAGAACTTTAGATGACTGGCTGCAGGCAGAAGCTGAAGTTGACTCCCTGATATCGATAATACGTTAAGACGCCGAATATATTTCAGTACGGTGTAATGATGGGTCTGAAACAAGGTGGCATATTGGGCATATAAATGATGATGTGTTCTTCTTATGGTTTCGCTGTAACAGCTCTGGTTTTTTACAGACGTCGAAGGAAAAAAGTTCTAGCAATTATTAAATTAAAAAGAGATGAGAGGAACGTGTTTATGGAATGGTTAGGGCAAAATTGGTTGTGGGTACTGTTTGGCATAGCCTTCGTGGCTATGCATATGTTTGGTCATGGAGGTCATGGAGGTCATGGAGGTCATGGAGGTCATGGAGGTCATGGCGGGGACAGTCATGATAGCGAGGATACGCCGGGTGCCTCGGGCGCTGGTTCAGATAAAGCAAGCCCGAAGAAATCTTCCGGGCACCAACACTGATGGAGGCGTTATGCTTAATACTAAAATAGTTTCCTGGGCTCTTGGGCTGTCTGCTTTGGTCATGTTTATTACTTGCGTCGTGTACGGTCTGGTAACTCCTCAAAGCCTGCATATGCATGAGTTTCTCGAACAGGTGTTGCCTGCTTTCAAGTGGTTGACCTGGTGGGGCTTCCTGCTTGGGCTAGTGGAGAGCTTCCTCTATGGAGCGTATGGAGGAATGGTTTTCTGTCTGATTTACAATTGGCTCAAACGGAAGTTCGGATAGGAGTCAGGGTGCGGGGCTAATCTCAATGCCATGAACACATCTTGGAGTCGCAACCCTGAGCAATTTTTCCTTTGGCCGCGCCTTCCAGGAGCCAGTGCTCAATGCTTGACGTGGTGAGCTGGAGAATAAGTCGACTGCTCAGCAAGCTCTGTACCAGCGCACTGGGTTAAATAGCGCTACATGCCTTGGTAAATATAATGCGGGGATGGAGAACGAATAATTAATCCAAGGCCCTAATGAGAGGCACTCTTACGTGGAGGAAAATTGAGATGAAACTAAGCACAGGGACCCTAAAAATGAAAGCCGTTGAAAACCCACATTGAACAGTAACCGCCTTGACTAAAAATTGGGATGTAATAACAAACGACGATAAGTTGATGTGTCTATTTTTTATAAGTAGCGATAGTTCAGATTTATTTCTTAACTCAGATTAAGGAGAGTAAAGATGAATAATCATTCCGTCAGAATGCTTATCGGTTGTCTGGTACCCCTGGCACTGATTTTTATCCTGCCGCTATTTGGAGTAAGCGAAGGGGTCACCCTGTTTGTTTTTATTGTTCTCATGCTTGGCTGCCACCTGATGATGATGGGCGGGCATGGTGGACACGGTCACGAACACGGTGAGGGCGATAAGGAGGCAGACCATGAATCACATTGATATTAAGCGGTTTGCGCTGGCAGTGGGCACAACTCTGGCTTTTTTATATTTGGGCTGCATGTTCGTTATGGCAACGACCGGGACAGATACGACCATTCTGTTTTTCAACAGCCTGCTTCACGGTATTGATGTTACTAATATAATTCGCAGAGATATGCCAATGTGGGAGGCCTTGATGGGTCTTGTTGAAATTTTTGTGTTGGGTTGGTTAACAGGCGCGACAGTGGCAGCCATTTACAATGTGTCTTTTAAGAAATGACAGGTTCCATTGAAGAAAAGTAATCGCAATTCTGGTTTAACTAATGATCACGACAGACCGGATATTGTGTGGGCAGTTGGTAAACAGTGGTATAGGTCACAAGCTTTGCTGCAGGCCATTGGCTAAAGAACATCGAAAAGAGGTGAATATGACCCTGGAAGCCAAAGTACCGCCACGATGGGAGACTGCTGAAGGCCTTCCTTTCCCCCTGGGTCCGACCAGGCTGGAAGAAGAGCAGGCCTTCAACTTCGCGCTTTACTCGAAGCATGCGTATAGCGTCACTTTGCTGCTCTATGCCGAGAACGACATCGTCAATCCTGTATTCGAATACCGGTTCGATTATCTCAAGAATAAAACAGGCAGGATCTGGCATTGCCGTATTCCGCTTACGTCAATGAAGGACGTAGCCTACTACGCGTACCACGTCGAGGGGCCCAAACTCGATGGCCGCTTCGAATGGCACGCGTTCGATCACGACAAAATCCTGCTCGACCCCTATGCCAAGTCCGTGTTCTTTCCCCCGGCTTTCGACCGGATCAAAGCCGCCCGGCCTGGTTCAAACGCGGGCAAGGCGCCCCTGGGCGTCCTTGGGGGCGACAGCGAGGGTTTCGACTGGCAAGGCGATAATTATCCCCGGCATGAGTCCGATGCCATCATCTATGAATTGCATGTCGGCGGTTTTACCAGGAATCCCAACTCCGGCGTCCGGGACGAGGCGCGCGGCACGTTTGCAGGCCTGGTCGAGAAAATCCCGTATTTGAAGGACCTTGGCGTTACTGTCGTAGAACTGATGCCGGTGTTCCAGTACGACCCTGACGACGGCAACTACTGGGGCTATATGCCGCTGAACTTCTTCTCCCCTCACCGTGGCTATCTCAGCGACCACACGGTCAAGGCGCAACACAACGAGGTGCGCGACATGATCAAGGCGCTGCACCGGGCGAATATGGAGGTGGTGCTTGACGTGGTCTACAATCACACGGGCGAGGGCGACCACATGGGTCCGGTCTACAGTTACAAGGGGATCGACAACAGCACCTACTATCTGATGGCGGACCGGCCGGACGCGCCCTATGAAAACTTCTCCGGCACCGGCAACACGCTCAATACTGCGAACCGCTACGTTCGCAAAATGATTATTGACAGCGTGCGCCATTGGGCGAATGAGATGCATGTTGATGGATTTCGCTTCGACCTCGCTTCGCTCTTTACCCGCAAAGCGGACGGCTCGGTCAACGCCAACGATGTGCCGCTGCTCAGCGACATGGCCTCCGACCCGGATCTGGAGCACCTGCGTCTGATTGCCGAGCCCTGGGATGCCGCCGGGGTGTATCAACTGGGCCGGGCGTTTCCGGGGATCATGGCGTGCCAGTGGAACGGCAAATACCGGGATGATCTGCGGCGCTTCGTCAAAGGCGAGCCGGGCATGGTGCCGGCCCTGATGCGCCGCCTGTATGGCAGCGACGATCTGTTCCCCGATGACCGGATGAACGCCTATCACCCTCATCAGAGCGTCAATCATATCGACTCACACGACGGCTTCACCCTCTATGATCTGGTCGCCTACAACGAGAAACATAACCAGGCGAACGGCCACAACAACACCGATGGCGCCGAGGAAAACCACAGCTGGAACTGCGGCTGGGAAGGCGACAAGGGCGCGCCGCCGGAGGTCATGAAGTTGCGCAAGCAACAGATCAAGAATTTCTGCTGTCTGTTATTCCTGTCGAACGGCACGCCTATGTTTCGCGCCGGAGACGAGTTCATGCACACACAGGGTGGAAACAACAATCCTTACAACCAGGATAATGAGACAAGCTGGATCGATTGGGACCGGCTGGATGCCAACCCGGACATGTTCCGCTTCTTCAAGCGGATGATCGCGTTTCGCAAGGCACATCCCTCATTGGCACGGAGCCGATTCTGGCGCGAGGATATCAGTTGGTACGGAGTTGGCTCCGATACTGATCTGGGACACGATTCACGCAGCCTCGCCTTTGCCCTGCATGGGGAATCGCAGCAGGATATCGACCTCTATGTGATGATCAACGCCTACTGGGAAGAACTGACATTTCAGATTCAGGAGGGTGCAGCAAACGAGTGGCAACGCGTGATTGATACCAGCCTTGAAGCCCCATTTGATTTTCTTGAACTCGGAAACGACAGCCCTTTGCAGTCATTACATTATCAGGTTTCGCCCCGGTCTGTGGTTGTTCTGACCGGCGGCAAGGACAGGGATTCAGCATAATGGGAATACATCCTATGGCGGGGAAACAGGCATCACCAGCAATGCTGGCCAATATCCCAAAGCTGGTGACAACCTATTTTAGCAACATACCCGACGCCTCAGTGCCCGCACAACGAGTCTCATTTGGCACCTCAGGGCATCGTGGTTGTGCCTTCAAAAATAGCTTCAACGAATGGCATATCCTCGCCATCAGCCAGGCCATTTGTCAATACCGCAAGCAGCAGGGTATTGATGGCCCTTTGTTCCTGGGTATCGACACTCACGCGCTGTCCGAACCGGCGTTTTCCAGCGCGCTCGAAGTGCTGGTGGCCAATGGTGTGGACGTCATGCTCGCGGATAAGGATGAGTACACCCCCACACCAGTGATTTCTCACGCCATACTTGTATACAACCGTAGCCGCCAGAGTGGACTGGCGGACGGCATTGTCATCACGCCCTCGCACAACCCGCCAGATAACGGGGGAATCAAATATAATCCTCCCAATGGCGGACCGGCAGATAAGGTCGTTACAGCCTGGATAGAAGACAGGGCCAATGCATTAATGGAAGGTGGTCTGAAGGACGTGAAAAGAATGTCTTTTGAGAAGGCAATGCGCTCCAGCATGACACATCGCCATGACTATCTTAATTCATATGTGGATGATCTTTCCAATGTAGTGGATATGGAAGCGATTCACGGCGCTAACGTCAGTATGGGTGTCGATCCTCTTGGGGGTGCCGGCGTTCATTATTGGGCCGTAATTGCCGAACGCTATGCCTTGAATCTCACGGTGGTGAACGATGTTGTCGATCCAAGCTTCCGCTTTATGACACTCGACTGGGACGGGCAGATTCGCATGGATCCATCTTCGCCTTATGCCATGCAAAGCTTGATTGATCTCAAGGATAGTTTCGATATTGCCTTCGCCTGTGACACTGACCATGATCGGCACGGCATCGTTACCCGTAGCACGGGTCTGCTGCCGCCCAATCATTATCTTTGTGTCGCCATCCACTTCATGTTCCAGCATCGGCCTGAATGGAGTAAGGCAGCGGCGGTCGGCAAAACTGTAGTGAGTAGCCAGATGATTGATAGAGTGAGCGCGAAACTGGGAAGGAAACTGTACGAGGTGCCAGTCGGCTTCAAATGGTTCGTGGATGGCCTGCTTGACACTTCGCTTGGCTTTGCTGGCGAAGAGAGCGCAGGAGCCTCCTTTGCCCGCATCAATGGCAGTGTCTGGACGACGGACAAGGACGGCATCGTCCCGGCTTTGCTGGCGGCGGAGATTACTGCGCGGATGAACCGAGATCCGGGAGAAATTTACCAGGCGCTTGTGCGCGAATTCGGCGAGCCGGTTTACGATCGTGTTGAGGCAGCAGCCACTCCTGTGCAAAAAAAGATGCTGTCAAAACTCTCGGCTGAACACATGCAGATTACAGAACTGGGCGGGGAGAGGGTTGAGTTAATACTCGACCGTGCTCCCGGTAATGATGCGCCGATCGGCGGTATCAAGGTGGTTGCCGCCAACGGTTGGTTCGCCGCGCGGCCGTCCGGCACTGAGAACATTTACAAAATCTACGCAGAGAGCTTCCAGGGAAGAGAACATCTGCGACGAATTTTGGAGGAGGCACAAGCAATGGTCGATGATGCCCTTGCTGTAGAAAGTTCGCCGGACATAGTGGGAAGCAAGGCATGATTGAGCTGAGTAAGTGTAGAAAGTACAAGGGAGCTTATTGAGAAATACATTAAGTAATGCTATTGGATGTTGCGCATGTGCGCAGCATCCTAAGAAACATTTTATGAAACATTCAGCAAACCTGTGAAAGACGATGTAGCAACAAACTGAAGGTGTTTTACCCGGAAATATTTTTATTCAACATTCTGGAAAGGAGAAAGACCATGCAAACTGAAATTTTGAAAATAGCAGGCATGACCTGCGGCGGCTGCACCAGCAAGGTGGCACTGGCGCTTGAAGCAATCACTGGGGTTAATGAGGTGAAAGTATCTCTCTCGGATGGCAAAGCGGCGGTGAAATACGACGAGGGAATGACGTCATATGAGCAGCTTAAAGTGGTGGTCAGGGAGGCAGGCTATAGTGTGGATGGAGCTGGTGCTGCCCAGAAGCGGCAAGGAAAAGGTGGTTGTTGTAGCTGATTTTATTAGTCCCTAGTAATAACAATGGATTCAGTATCTAGCTTTGCTTGAGAGTAATGATTACTGCTCTGGTTACAATATTTCCATTGCCATCGGAGGATTTTTTGAGTATTCAGCCGGCAGGGCCTTTATTTTAAGGAAAGTATTTTGTTTGAAAAATTGAAGGAAAAATCATGGGTGATATAACTGATGCTAGACATGCGCTGTACGGCCTGCTCCATACAGATATCGAGGGTTTTGATTCACTGGCCGAATTGGCACTGAATATACGTTCAGCATGGAACCATGCCTCTGACCAGGTGTGGCGGCAGCTTGATCCCGAGCTTTGGGAGTTGACCCAAAACCCCTGGGTTGTCCTGCAGACCGTGTCACGGGAGAAATTACAGCATGTTTTAGCCGACCCGACTTTTCGTAAAAACGTTGACGACCTGATTCTAGCCTGGCGGGATGTGGAGAAGGCCCCGGCCTGGTTTCAGCAGGCCCATTCGCAATCACAGCTCGGCTGTGTTGCCTATTTTAGTATGGAATTCATGTTGAGTGAAGCCTTGCCGATATATTCGGGCGGGTTGGGTAACGTGGCGGGAGATCAACTCAAGGCGGCCAGTGATTTGGGTGTGCCTGTAATTGGGGTGAGCTTGCTCTATCAGCAGGGCTATTTTCGTCAGATGATCGACCAGGACGGGGCTCAACAGGCTCTCTATCCTTATAATGATCCTGGACAACTGCCGATCACACCATTGCGTAAAGACAATGGGGAATGGTTACGAATGAAACTCGACCTGCCCGGTCATCCGATCTGGCTGCGTACCTGGCAAGTTAAGGTGGGCCGGGTGAAGCTTTACCTTCTGGACAGTAATGATGCAGCAAACTACCCTCCCTATAGAGGGATCACTGGCGAGTTGTATGGCGGTGGTTCGGAGATGCGTCTGATGCAGGAACTGGTCCTTGGCATTGGTGGATGGCGCTTGCTTAACACGCTCGGTATAGAACCTGATATCTGCCACTTGAATGAAGGACATGCGGCGCTCGCAGTTCTGGAACGGGCACGGAAGTTTATGCAGGCCAGCGGGCAATCTTTTGCTGCTGCACTGGCAGTCACCAGAGCGGGTAATCTCTTTACTACTCATACTGCTGTGCCTGCAGGCTTTGATCGATTTACACACGCCCAAATAGAACATTGTCTTGGCTGCTATGCACAGACACAACTTGGTATCACCTGCCATGATCTGCTGGCTTTGGGGCGTCAGAATCCAGATGATGACTCTGAACTATTCAATATGGCTTTTCTGGCAATTCGTGGCAGTGGGGCGGTAAATGGTGTGAGCAGCCTGCACGGTGAAGTGAGCAGGCAGCTGTTTAGCCCTTTATTTTCGCGTTGGCCCAGGAATGAAATACCAGTCGGGCATGTGACAAATGGCGTGCATATGCCGACCTGGGATTCAGCGGCAGCCGATGAACTCTGGACAGAAGCCTGTGGCAAGGATCGCTGGCTGGTGCCGACGGAAGCTATGGGTAAGGCTATTCACCTTATTTCGGATGTACGCCTTTGGCAATTTCGCATGGCAGCTTCCAATTCATTGCTTGACTACGCTCGCGAACGCTTTTCCCGACAACTGGCCGCTTCCGGCTCGCCGCAGGAACGTGTAGAAGGGGCAAAGCATTGCTGTGATTGTGATACGCTGACACTGGGTTTCGCACGCCGCTTTGCCACTTACAAACGACCAAATCTCCTACTCCATGACCCGGAACGCCTGTTGCGTTTGCTGAGCAACCCTCACCGACCGGTACAAATAATAATGGCCGGAAAGGCGCATCCGGCCGACAAGGCAGGGCAGGCATTGATTCAGCAATGGATGAGCTTCATTCAGAGATCCGAAGTACGTAATCACGTGATTTTTCTAAGTGATTATGACATGCATCTGGCAGAACAATTAGTGCAAGGGGTGGATGTCTGGCTAAATACGCCTCGTCGGCCTTGGGAAGCAAGTGGCACCAGCGGTATGAAGGTACTGGTTAATGGCGGCATTAACCTATCGGAGCTGGATGGCTGGTGGGCGGAGGCTTATAGCCCTGATGTTGGGTGGGCCTTAGGAGACGGTCATGAGCATGATGACGACCCTGTCTGGGATGCGGTCGAAGCAGAAGCACTCTATGACTTGCTTGAAAGTCAGGTGGTACCAGAATTCTATAACCGAGATGAACAAGGTATCCCTACAGCCTGGGTAGCTAAAATGCGGGTAAGCATGGCCCGCTTGGCGCCACATTATTCCAGTAACCGTTCGGTGCGCGAATACACTGAGCAATATTATCTCCCGGCGGCTGCGGCCTTCCGAGAGCGGAGCGTCAACAAGGGTGCAATAGGTTTACAAATAGTGGATTGGCGGAATGCCCTGGAACAAAAATGGGAAGCGTTGCGCTTTGGTGAAATGCAAGTGAAAACTGATGACAAAAGACATGTTTTTGAGGTTCAGGTGCATCTTGACGGTCTTGACCCAGAAGCTGTACGGGTTGAGCTTTATGCTGATGGTGTTGCGGGCAGTACTCCCATCCGCCAGAAAATGAAACGTGAGCGGCCCTTGGAGGGCTCTGCCAATGGCTTTGTCTATAGCGTGCAGGCACCTGCTGATCGCCTGGCAACGGATTACACGGCGCGGCTGGTGCCATATTACTCAGGTCTGGCTCTTCCTTTGGAAGAGACTCATATCCTGTGGCAGCGGTGACCCTGGAATATAGTGTTTGTCGATTCGTTAAATTGGTAAGTTCAAGATAAATAAAAGCGTCAATAAATCATATAAATTTGGAGAAAGGAAAAAAAGATGACTACTACATTAGTAATTATTTTAGTGCTTATTGCGATTGCTGGTTTTTATGTAATCGGGATATTTAATAAACTCGTTTCATTAAAGAATCGCTACACAAATGCCTTTGCGCAGATCGAGGTGCAATTAAAACGCCGTTACGACTTGATACCCAATCTACTTGAGACCGCGAAAGCCTATATAAAGCATGAGCGTGATACTTTTGAGGCCGTGGTACAGGCCAGGAATGGAGCACAAAACATGTTGTCAAAGGCCGCTGCCGACCCTGGCAATGCCGATGCAATAAAGGAACTAGGTGTTGCCGAAAGTAAATTGTCAGGTGCCATGATGAATTTTAATATGGTGGTGGAGGCTTATCCTGACCTCAAGGCCAATCAGAACATGATGCAGTTCAGTGAAGAGCTTATTTCTACAGAAAACAAGGTAGCCTTTTCCCGGCAGTCCTTCAACGAGCAGGTGATGGCCTACAATACGTACAAGCAGACATTTCCTCCAGTTTTCTTTGCGCAACGCTTCGGTCATGCGCAAGATGCAGCTTTGCTGGAGTTTGAAGATACTGTTGCTATACAGGCTGCACCAAAAGTTTCATTTTAGGCGAGGTTTTTTCCAGGTATTTACAATGAATTTTTTTGAATCTCAGGACCACGTTCGAAAAAACACCTTTCAGCTTGTTGTTCTGTTCGGTTTTGCAGTAATCAGCCTGATTATTCTGGTTAATCTGCTAGTGATGCTAACGTTTGGTTTTATAAACAGTGAGCAAATACAAGGCGGTGAGTCATTACTGCAACTATTAGACTGGCAGATTTTTGCTGCAGTCAGTGTGGGTGTTGCGGTCGTGGTGCTAGCAGGCAGTCTTTACAAGATCATGGCCTTGTCGGCCGGTGGCAAGGTGGTTGCCGAAGGCCTGGGCGGACAATTGATTCCTCGAAATACCACGGATCCTAATCAACGCAAATTATTAAATGTAGTGGAAGAAATGGCCATAGCCTCCGGGACCCCGGCCCCGCCAGTTTATCTGCTTGCAGATGAGTCGGGTATTAATGCCTTTGCAGCGGGGTTTTCCTCTCGTGATGCCGTCATCGGGGTGACTCAGGGAGCCATCGACCAGTTAAGTCGTGAGCAGTTGCAAGGTGTCATTGCTCATGAGTTTAGCCATATTTTTAACGGAGATATGCGGCTCAATATCCGCTTGATAGGGGTGCTGAATGGTATCCTGATTCTCGGCATTATTGGCTACTATTTACTCTATTCTGCTTCTTTCTCGAGACGCGGACGCAGCAATGATAAAGGCGCGGCCGGAATACTGGCACTGGCTATTGGTCTGATGGTTATTGGTTTTGCCGGCACATTTTTCGGAGGGCTGATTAAGGCCGCAGTGAGTCGGCAGCGGGAATACCTGGCAGATGCCTCAGCAGTACAGTTTACCCGTAACCCCGATGGCATTGCAGGTGCATTAAAGAGAATCGGCGGGCTTGAGTCTGGTTCCATAGTGGAAAACCCCGGCGCATCTGAAGTCAGTCATGCCTTCTTTGCTCAAGGGGTTTCGGGTTTCGTCCAGTCCCTGTCAGCCACGCACCCGCCATTACCTAAGCGAATACTTCGTATTGATCCCCATTGGGATGGAAAATATGATGTAAGCGTCAACACCACATCAGTTGAGGATGAGGGGCTTACTAAGAAAGAATCCAAAATGAGTGGAGGTATTTCACAAAAAAATATTACTGCAATACTTTCCGGCGCTGCAATGATTGATGTTGCGAATACAATTGATCAAATTGGTAACCCAAAAATTGAAACTATTAAGTATGCCGGTTCACTAATTGAAGAAATACCAGAATTCATTAAAGTGGAGGCGCGTGAGCCTCATGGCGCTCGTGCCCTTATATACTCCTTATTGCTGGATCAGGGTAATGAGGTTCGAGATAAACAAATAAAGTATTTACAGGTTCATGCCGATCCTGATGTGTTTGTATTAACCAGCAAATTATTGTCAGAAATAAATCAATTGGAAATTGGTTTTCGATTACCCTTGATTGATATTGCTATACCGACACTAAAACAGTTATCTCAAGATCAGTATCAGGTCTTCAGGAATAATTTGGATGCACTGATCAACATGGATTCAAGAGTTAATTTAATGGAATGGACATTACAGAAAATTCTAATTAAGCATCTTGATGCTCACTTCTCCAAGCCGGCACAGACGCAAACAGGCCATTTTCAAATTCTGGAACTTAAGCAAGAAGTTGAGTTGCTTCTTTCAGTAATGGTCTATGCTGGCCAAAAAACTCCAAGTGACATTGAAGCAGCCTTTGGTGCCGCAACAAAAATACTGGATGTCGGTGATCTGCAATTAGTGAAACATAATGAAATTAGTTTCACGGATTTAGATCTTGCTCTGGGTGAACTGGAAAAACTGAGGCCCCAAGCCAAACAGCAACTGTTGAAAGGCTGTGCAGCCAGTGCACTGAGTGATCATAAGATTCTCCCTGTTGAAGTCGAATTGTTGAGAGCTTTCTCGGATATTCTCGGCTGCCCCATACCGCCAGTTATTTTGTAATTTACATATGAAAAATACAGACAGAAGACAAAGAGAGGTTCGGTCAACCGCTGATAGATCAATGGTGCATTAGGCGGTTTCTGGATATTAATGGAGTATTTGGTAATGAGGGATGAACATGTGCACTTTTGTTCCGGGGTTGTGATCATGGCTAATAGCGATTAACTGCAAGTAACTAGATTCGAGGGAATAAACGATGAAAACCAGTACTATTGAAATAACAGGATTGTTGTCGGCACTAAGTGCCCGAGGTGTAGAGAAGCAGCTTCTGAAAATGAAGGGGCTAAAAAAAGCGGAAGTCAATTATGTGGCTGGCAGTGCCACGGTGGTTTATGACGAAAGTGTGCTTGCACTCGTTGCTATTGAGGCCGGGGTGAGGGAGTGCGGCTACCACTGTAGCGGTGAGCAGTTGCCAAAACATGTTTGTGCTCCCGCAGATGCCGCCGCTGCGGAGATCTCTTCCAGCAAGGTTCACGCTGCACATGGAAAGCACGAACCATCTCCGCACCACTCGGAACAAACTCCACCTGAAAAAATGGACGCCATGACTCATGAGATGGGTCATGGTGAAGGAATGAACATGGAAGAAATGGCGCGCGACATGCGCAACCGCTTCTGGGTCTGCCTGCTCTTTACCATTCCGGTTTTTATCTATTCACCCATGGGGGGACTGTTCACACCACCGCCACCACCCTTTGGTCTGGCCCTCAATCAGTGGCTGTTTGTCCTCGCCTCGGTAGCGATCATTTGGCCTAGCTGGCCGTTTTTCGTGGCAGCCTGGCGCGCGCTGAAAAACGGCGTACTCAACATGGCGGTACTGGTGGTGCTGTCGGTGGGTACCGGTTATCTGTTTAGTCTTGGTGCGACCTTTCTCTACGAAGGTGTGCAGTTCTTCGAGGCGGTGGCAGTGCTGTTGGTGTTTATTCTCCTCGGCCACTGGCTGGAGATGCGTGCCCGTGCCGGTGCATCAGACGCTATCCGATCGCTGATGGATCTCGCCCCGCCCAAAGCTACAGTGCTACGTGACGGACAGGAACTGGAGGTGTCAACGGCTGAGGTGCTGAAAGATGACGTGGTGGTGATCCGCCCCGGCAACAAGATTCCAGTGGACGGCGAGGTGCTGGAGGGCGAGTCGCAGGTAGACGAGTCCATGCTCACCGGCGAATCCATGCCGGTTGCGAAAAAGCCAGGGGATGCCGTGATCGGCGCGACTATTAACAAGAGTGGCAGTTTCAAATATCGCGCCACCAAGGTGGGTGCGGACACCGCACTCGCCCAGATCGTCCAACTGGTGCAACAGGCACAAAATTCCAAGGCCCCGGCGCAACTGCTGGCGGACAAGGCTTCGCAATGGCTGGTGGTGATTGCCATTGTCATCGGCCTAGCTACTTTCGCGGTATGGTTCTGGGGGGTCGGCGCAACACTATTGTTCGCTGTGACTCTCACCATCACCGTATTTGTCATCGCCTGCCCGGATGCCCTTGGGCTCGCTACGCCCATGGCGGTGATGGTGGGTACGGGCCTGGGTGCGAAGAACGGCATATTGTTTAAAAATGCCTCGGCCCTGGAAGACGCCACCAGGCTTGATATTGTTGTTTTTGATAAGACTGGCACCCTGACCATGGGAGAACCCCAGGTGGTGGAAGTGGTGGTAGCATCAACTTTGGATCAGGATGCTGTACTAATTCTGGCGGCTACGGTAGAACAGGGTTCTGATCATCCCCTTGCCCAGGCAATTCTGCGTCGCGCCGAGGGGTTGAAGCTGGAACCTTTGAACGGCTTTACCAACATTGAGGGCAAGGGCGCCCGTGCCGAGGTGGCTGGGAAAACATTGCTGCTGGGTAATCGTCGCCTGATGGATGAAGAAAAAGTTGATATGGCAGGGCTTGAGGAGGAGGCCGCCCGGCTGCAGGCTACAGGCCAGACCGTAGTGCATATCGCCCATGGAGGGATGCTGAACGGTTTGATCGCTATTGCAGATGCACCGCGGCCCACTGCTGCAGCAATGGTGAAGAAGATGCGGAAACGCGGTGTCGAGGTCGCAATGCTTACCGGCGACAATCAGGCCACAGCTGAGCGCATTGCCAAGGAACTAGGAATTAGTACTGTGATCGCCGATGTATTGCCGGGCCAGAAAGCGGAAAAAATCAAGGAGCTTCAGGAACAAGGCAAGAAAGTCGGCATGGTGGGTGATGGCGTTAATGATGCGCCTGCACTTACCCAGGCCGATGTTGGTTTCGCCATCGGAGCCGGCACGGATGTGGCGATTGAAAGTGCCGATGTGGTGCTGATGAAGAGTGATCCCTATGACGTGCTGGGGGCCATTGAGCTGTCGCGCGCTACGTTACGTAAAATGCACCAGAACCTTTTCTGGGCTGTCGCCTATAACGTTATTGCCTTTCCAATGGCAGCTGGGGTGTTCTATCCTTTGGTGGTTAGCCCGGAGGTGGCGGCACTGGCCATGTCTGGTAGTTCGGCACTGGTGGCGGTCAATGCATTGTTACTAAAGCGTACGCGTCTGGAAGGTATTCATTCGGCGCGTGGCTAATTCAGTCCATTAGGACCAATGGAGAAATCTGCGAAATTTCGTAATCGTAATGAAGTGAGAACAACATGTGCATCAAGTCTGCACAGTATTAAGGGTTGCTGGTATGAATGCGAATAAATCAACAGAATAATATCTGAACAGGAACTACTTGGCATGAACTGGATAAAAAACTTTTCTGAAATTCATTTAAAAGATATTGCACTTGTTGGTGGTAAAAACGCTTCACTCGGTGAAATGTTTTCCGAACTGTCTTCCAAAGGCATCATGGTACCGGACGGCTTTGCCGTAACCAGCGAGGGATATTGGAATTTCCTAAGTGGTGATGAAATGGTTCCAAAACTCACGGAACTGCTTGCACAGCTTGACCTCAACACATTTGGCAACTTATCTGAAATTGGCGCAAAAACCAGACAGCTGTTTCTTGATGCCTCATTCCCAAAAGAGTTAAGTGATGAGATTAATTCCGCATATAGCCAATTGGAGGGCCGGTCAGGAAAAACTGTTTCATTAGCGGTTCGCAGCAGTGCGACAGCAGAAGATTTGCCAACCGCAAGTTTTGCAGGACAGCAGGAGTCGTATTTGAATGTACAAGGCGAAGAGAACCTGATAATGGCCTGCCACCGTTGTTATGCATCACTCTTTACTGACAGAGCAATAAAATACCGGGCGGACAACGGCTTCGATCATATGAAAGTCGCTTTATCCATCGGTATACAAATCATGGTTCGATCAGACGAAGCCTGTGCTGGCGTAATGTTTACACTGGATCCAGACACCGGATTTGATAAAGTGGCTCTAATTGCAGGATCCTGGGGACTAGGCGAAAATGTGGTGCAGGGGAATGTCAATACAGATGAATTTTTAGTGTATAAATCAGCCATCGGCAAGGTAAAACAACCCATTATTTCAAGAAAATTGGGCAGTAAAGAACAAACCATGATCTATGCTGAGAAGGAGCTTTCCGAAATAGTAAAACCCGAAGATGCAATCGTAAACCTTGAAACTCCACTGGAACGCCAGCAGCAATATATCCTCGATGATGAGGAAGTAGTGCAATTGACAAAGTGGGCGGTAATTATTCAGGAGCATTACAAAGGGCATATGGATATCGAATGGGCAAAGGACGGTATTAGTAATCAAATATTCATTGTTCAGGCACGTCCGGAAACAGTTCATAGTCAGCGGAAAAGCAAAGGCATATTTAAGGAATATCAAATTAAGGAAAAAGGCAAATTACTCTGTCAGGGAATTGGCCTGGGTAACAGCATAACCTCTGGAATCGCAAGGCTGCTCAGTTCTCCCAAAGAAATTGATAAATTGAACAAAGGTGAAATACTGGTCACAAGACGAACCGACCCGGACTGGGATCCGATTCTGAAGAAAGCTGCTGGCATTGTCACCGACCAGGGGGGAAGAACCTCCCACGCAGCAATCGTGGCCCGGGAAGTCGGTGCTGTGGGCATCGTTGGAACCGGTAATGCCACAAAAGTTATTCAGGACGGGCAAGTAATTACCATTTCTACCGCCGAGGGCGATACCGGCTACATTTATGAGGGTAAGGGAAGCTGGGACGAGCAGGAAATCGACATCAGTAAAATCGAATTACCTCAGACTCAGATCATGCTGATCCTCGCCCATCCTGACAAAGCCTTTAGATATTCCGTGCTTCCAAATAGCGGTGTTGGGCTGATGCGCATGGAATTTATCATCAATAACGTGATCAGGATTCACCCGATGGCTCTGCATCACTTCGATAAGTTGGCTGATGCCGGTGTGAAGAATGAGATTGAAGAGCTGACTCATCATTATCCCGATAAAAAGGACTATTTCATTCAAAAGCTGGCAGAAGCAACTGCAACTATTGCGGCGGCGTTTTCTCCCAAAGACGTAATTGTGAGAATGAGTGACTTCAAATCCAATGAGTACGCAAACCTCATTGGTGGAAAAAGCTTTGAACCGGAAGAGCAAAATCCGATGATCGGTTTCAGGGGGGCGTCGAGATATTACCATCCATTGTATAAAGAAGCCTTTGAAATGGAGTGCCAGGCTATGAAGATGGTGCGCGATGATATGGGTTTTACCAACGTGAAACTGACGGTGCCATTTGTGCGAACCGTTAATGAAGCAACGAGTGTTATTGCACTCATGAACGAACAGGGCCTGGCAAGAGGAGAAAATGACTTACAGTTATATATGATGGTAGAAATTCCTAGCAACGCCTTGCTCGCCGAAGAATTCGCCAAACATTTCGATGGGTTCTCTATTGGTTCAAACGATTTAACGCAACTGACACTGGGTGCTGATCGGGATTCGGAATTACTCAGTGAAATATTCTCTCCATTCGATCCCGCTGTCATGCAGCTTATTCGAATGTCCATCGAGAAAGCCAAATCTGCCGGTATAAAAATTGGTTTATGCGGCCAGGCGCCGAGCGACTATCCAGAATATTCCCGTTTTCTAGTTGAGTGCGGTATCGACAGCATCTCTTTTAACCCGGATGCATTACTAAATGGGATAAAAAATATTAATGCTGCAGAGATGGAAAACTCTGGTAAAGTGAAACCTATATTGTGAAAACAGTCGTCTATAGCTTCCACAAATTTGAGAAATCCTACTTCGAAAGCGCTAACGCCGGCAAACACGAAATAAAATATCTCGACGTGAAATTGTCTGCACATACAGCACCTTTGAGTAGAGGCTTCGATGCAGCAAGTCTATTTGTGAGTGATGATGCGTCTGCAGAGGTTCTTGAAATATTGCATCAAAATGGAGTTCGATTTATTGCTCTGCGCTCTGCCGGATTCAACAATGTTGATCTGAAAAAAGCCAAGCAGCTTGGCATTCGAGTGGCAAGAGTTCCAGCCTATTCTCCCTATTCGGTTGCGGAGTATACCGTTGCCTTAATACTTGCCTTGAACAGAAAGCTGATACGCGCACATTATCGTGTCATGGAACAAAATTTTTCGCTAGATGGGCTAACCGGTTTCGATATGAACGGCAAAACTGCGGGAATAATCGGTACTGGTAAAATTGGTGCCATTGTGGCGCGTATTTTGCACGGATTCGGTTGCCGGCTTTTGGGACTTGACGCGATTGAAAATGAAGAATTGAAAGAGAAGTATCATGTTCAATATACAGATTGTAAATCGCTGTGCCAGCAATCCGATATTATCACATTGCATGTCCCGCTCACTGATCAAACAAAATACCTTATCGACAATTCCTGTATGGAATTGATGCAGGAAGGTGTAATGCTTATAAATACCAGCCGGGGCGCGCTGGTGAACACCAAAGATGTAATCCGGAATTTAAAAAGCGGAAAGATAGGTTATCTTGGATTGGACGTATATGAAGAAGAAGCGGGCCTTTTTTTTGAAGACCATTCGGAAGACATTCTTCAGGACGACACTATCACTCGCCTCATGACATTTCCCAATGTTCTAATAACAAGTCATCAGGCATTCCTTACCGAAACATCCTTGCAAAATATTGCGACTACAACCATCTTGAATTTGGATGGCTTTGAAGAAAACCGTATTCTCGAAAATGAAATCGTACAATAGTTAAAATATTGACAAGCTAACTGAATATTTTTGATGTATTCATGAGTTGAATTATCAACTATGGAGAGTTAATTTGTCATTATCTGGTGAAGGCACAGTCCGACATGCTGGTGGTGGTCTCGTCACTTGCCATGCTACTTGTTTTCGCTGGTACAAAATATCTCTTGCGGGCAAAGGCAAAGGAAGATGGTCATTCATCTTATTGAAAAAAACCACAGGCGCTGCGCATGCTGATCACTCTGAGCGTCACCCTGATGCTGATTATTTTCTGCGTCATTCTGCACTACGAGGCCATGCGGGTCATGCGACGCGCAGGCGACTGGTTGCATCGACACGATGCCTGGCATCGCTGGCATTTGTCGATCCTGATATGTGGTTTATTGTTTGCGCACGTGCTAGAGGTGATGATGTTCGGTTTGGTCTATTACTGGTTGATTGCTGGCGCTGAATATGGCGCGATTATTGGCAGTCAATCTCCCAGCTTTGCTGAATGTATCTACTTCTCTTTTTCCAACTATAGCTCGCTGGGCTATGGTGACTTGGTGCCATCGGGGCCGTTGCGTTTTATGGCCGGAATGGAGGCGCTGACCGGGCTGGTATTGATTGGCTGGACGGCATCATTCATGTATTTACAGATGCGTGGCATCTGGGAACGCGAGTGATCATGACCCCAGTGGCCGTGACACGATCTTATTTTCCACGCAAAGGATTAACAATAATGCGTTACACGTTTGGTGGGTATGATGAAAAGTAATCTGTGCGAGTCTAATCAAGGAGAAACAAGATGCAGACTAGCATGGTGGGCTTGGGACATATGGGCAGCAATATGGTGCCCCGATTGATGCGGGGGAGGGCACGAGTGTGTGGTGTACAACCGTAGTGTTGATGATGTCAATGCACTCCACAACGAAGGCGCTATCGTGGAGAGTTCGGCGCGCCGGTTTACGATCGGGTTGAGGTGCCCGCGACTCCGGAACAAAAACGATTGCTAGCGCAGCTATCACCACAGCAGATAACGTCAACAGAACTGGCCAGTTAAAATATACGGAGCACTCTCACCCAGGCACCTGGCAATGGCGTACCCATCGGTGGGTTGAAGGTGTTGACGGAGTGCGGCTGGTTTGCGGCGCATTTTAGCGAAGGCACAGATCATCGTCGATGCTGCGCTGGTGGCGCTCACACAGTAACCAGGAAATGCGTGAAGTATCGAGACTGCAAGTGCAGGCCGGTCCGATCCGGGTTAAAAGGAGACAGGTTCTATGTGTTTTTCAGCAACGGCAAGTTTTATCGCTGGAGGTTCGTTATCCGCACTCGGTATTGTAACGATGAAGAAGGCGAAGCGAAAGGCGGAGATTCCACTAGCGATGTTCCCGGTTTTGTTCGGGGTTCAGCAACTCCTCGAAGGAATGTTATGGCTCTCATTTCGATTTGAGGCTCCGGTGCTCAATGTGAGCATGACATATGCATTTTCGCTGTTCTCGCACGTGCTGTGGCCGATATTTGTGCCATTCTCCATCGGATTAGTGGAACAAGTAGGCTGGCGCAAAAAGGCGATATTGGCATTCCTTTTCATCGGAATTGCGGTCGGTTTGTACCTGCTATACATGATTGTAAAATTTCCTGTCTGGTCTGAAGTCGATGACCATATTGTGTATGTTTCACCCCATTTTTATCAGATTCCGGTGATGATGCTCTATCTTGCAGCCACAACTATCGCCCCCCTCTTTTCGAGCCACAAGATAATCAATCTTTTCGGCGTTCTGGCGTTGCTGCTTTCCATAGTAGCGTACTGGATTCAAGCCACTGCCTTTTTCTCTATATGGTGTTTTTTTGCGGCGATATTAAGTTCAGTTATTTATCTGCACTTCAAGTTGAAGAAATAGCGTACCCTGCACTTGAAGGGGATTGACGAGTTAAAGTGTTAATTGGTATTGACAAGTTTACGTCTTAAATCGATATACAATATTAAATTTTATATCTATATTGCTACTGACTTTTCCCAAGATGCAAAGCCGCGCAATCTAAAATATCAATAATTCTTTGCAGAAACCAAATGACGTCCCAAGTTAAATAAATTGTAAACAGCAGCATATGTTTCCAAAAACCTCTGTGCTTGATCGATTGATTTAAACTTTCTCATTCCAGGTTCTCTTACCTTAGTTGGTTGATGTGAGAGTTCAGAACGATTATTGGCATATTGTGAAGTATCGTAGATTGCTTATGGAATTAGATATCTGTGTGCAACACCGTAACTTCGCAATTTATCCGTTACAATCTTTCTAGGCACCCCTTTGTTTTTCTTTAAAAGCCGTTAAAAGAATCTCTTCGCAGCGGGGCCATCACGGCGTTTTTGAAGAAATTTATCAACAACTTCACCATCCTGATCAATGTCTCGCCAAAGATAGTTTTGTTGACCATTGATTCTTATAAACACTTCATCCAGATAGAAGGTATCTCCGTAGCCTTGATGTCTTCTTCTTAATTTCTTATCGTATTTAGGGCTGAATTTATTACACAAAAGCCTGATAGCTTCATAGGATACTTGGATTCTGTGTTCAGTAAGTAGATCCTCTATATCTCGGAGGCTTAGATTGAATTTAAAATAAAGCCAAACGGCATATTGCATGATTTCAGAAGAGAAGCGATGGCTCTTATATAGTCTATGTGATGTATTCATTAGTTTAATATATCAAATTTATGAAGTTAACTTGTCAGTATCATTTTTGGGGTTCTGACTATGAAAAATTTCTATTTTATAGATATCATGAAAATATCTTCAGTGGTCCTCATTTTTTCTGGCTGCGCTAATACCTATAACCCTTTGGATGATTATGCCCAACTGGAAAGGGCCACTATTTTGGAAACTCCAAACCCTGACCCGGCAATGAGCTTTCCTGATGAAATCGTCGCCAATGGCAAGTATATGGTGGGGTTATTGGGCTGTGGTAGTTGCCATACCAACGGAGCCCTGGTGGGCGTTCCCGAATCGAGCCAGCTGTTGGCTGGATCAGATGTTGGGATAGCTTATTCAAACCCCCTGGCTATACGTAACCCGGGAATTGTGTATCCAGGCAATCTGACTCCTGATATGGAAACAGGTATTGGCAGTTGGAGTATTGGGCAGATTGTGACCATGGTAAAAAGCGGTTTGGATAATCATAATTCCCAGACTGTCCCGGTAATGCCGTGGCCCAGCTATGCAGATATTAAAAATGATGATGCTTATGCCATTGCGGTTTACCTTAAAAGTTTGACGCCAGTTAGACATCGCGTGCCTGACAATGTCAGACCAGGACAACGGGGTATAGCGCCATTTGTCCATTTTGGTGTTTATCAGAGTAATCAACAACTGCGATAAGAAAACATTGATAACTTAGCTCTATCTGAATAATTCCCTGTTTTTCCCTGTTAATTTTAAGGGGATAGAGTTGAGAATTGTGTAACATATTGAAACTGTTGGATAGTTTTAAATTAGTTAGTGAGAGCAGTACATTTAGTTATTAAAATCCCTGTTTTTTACCCTGTTATTAGGGAAATACCGAGCAGGTTTCGCTACAGACTCCACACGCCGCCAAATCTAAATTAAGTCTTTTATATTTGTCCTCGTGGTTTCGGCGTCAGCACTAGTTGAACGGTATCGACATGTTAACTATTTGAACCGAAATAATACTTCTTCAGAGAAGCGATGGCACTATAGACTCGCTTCGATATGCTGATTAACCTATATGCCAAATTTGTCAAGTTACTTGTCGATCCCGTTAGTATAATTGTAGCTAGATATTTCAGACTTTCTTCATTATTAACAAACTATTTATACTTCACATTTTTTTCATAATCTTTTCATAATGCCACAATTAGTCGAGTCACCTTTCATCTTTATAGCTTTTTAAATATTGGATTTAACCCGTCTTCAGCACGAACTATTTGATGGGCTGCTTTTGTGCATAAAGGATTATTTTCAACAGGGGAGTCGATCAAAATCTAAAGTAATTAGATCAGTTCTTTCGATATGCAATTGAACTTTTAAAGCTAAATATGCGTGTTATTTCTGTCTGGCATTGCTTGGCCCTATGTATAAAAAGGAGGGAACTTTCTGGTAAATTATCTCATTAATAAATCAAATTCCGCTTCAAACATCAAGAGAATTCAGAGCCTAATCCACATAGTAGATACTATACAAATGATTGCCTGGAACTAAGCATATAAAGTCGCATCTGGCAAATGTGCACGTCCATATTTCTGACACAAAAATACCTGACAATTAATTCCTTATTTTCATGGTAAAATCACTTGTCACACAATAAATTACAGTTGAATATGCCCGCGCATTTTATTAATTACCCAAAATATTTAGCTAAAAGCTAAGGGCCAGGATAATTGATAATCTGTTTTAAATTGCAATTCCATTAGAGAAATAAGGGGAAAATATAAGTGTATTTATCAAAGAACCATAAAAGACATACTCTAAGCTCATCAATAGCTGCGGCTGTTGCTGTTGCTCTAATAGTACCAACTGGCGCCTTTGCACAAAGAGCTATTGAAGAAGTGGTTGTGACGGCTGAGCGACGTGACGCTACAGAACAAACAACTTCCATTTCCATGGAAGTTTTCACTGGTGAACAACTACGCTCAAGTGGAATAAGTGAGATTCGTGATCTGCAAAATGCAATGCCCGGCATCCAGATTCAGGATAACGGTCTTGGTAGTGATGTAAATATCAGGGGTGTTGGTAGCAGTGTTTTCTCACCTGATGTGCAAATGGGTGTACAAATTGTAAACGATGGATTGGTACACGGCGAGCCGATGGGACTTAATGGCGCATTCTTCGACGTTGGCGCAATTGAGGTTTTACGAGGACCACAGGGTACTTTCATTGGGCAATCTGCAGCTGGTGGAGCGATTCTGATTAACTCAGCCAATCCAGACTTTGATGGTATTCATGGGCACGTTGATGGCAAGCTGGGTAACTATCGATCCAATAGTTTGGAAGCTGCTCTTAACTTACCCATCTCTGATACTTGGGCAGCTCGTATAGCTGTTCTTAGTGAACAACGTCAAAGCTACTATCAAAACCTCGGTGGCGCGGTAATAGCCAATAATCAAGAAGCGTTTCAACCAGGCAGTCTGGATAACCGCTCAGTACGTTTAAGTTTATTGTGGGAACCTAGCGATAGCTTCTCAGCCACGTTTAAAGTAATGCAAAATGCTGTAGACCATGATGGTGATGTTCGGGTGCCACAATATAAACCTACAACAGGTTACCAGGTGGATCCGGTTACTGGACTCCCGGTTGAAGTAGTGACTTATTCCCGGTGGAGAGAGTACACACCTGGTCCTGCCAACCCTTTTCAAGTCTACCAAATGTGGCCAAATACTGACGCACAGGAAAATGAGCAGTGGTCAATGGCATTGAATTGGGAATTAGCCAATGGCATGACTGTCAATACGAATACTGGCTACAACAAACTTTATGTACGCTCGACTGCATCAAATGGAACTGGCAATTCAAGTACTCGCGTGCCCATTATACCTGACACATACCAGCTGGGTCCTGATAACCGTTCATGGACCAATGAAATAACGCTGACATCTGCAGATGATGGCAGCAGAGGTAACTGGATTGTTGGTGCATTCAGACAACAAAGAACCACACCTGTTCTGTTCAGCAACCCAAGTTCTCCTAATGAACAATGCGGATGGCAATCAGATGGTACTCATGTAGCCTGTGGCGATCTTACCGTACCAAGTACTACCGACTTTGTCCTGACTCCGGCGAACGTAGTTAACCAGGCGGTATTCGGGCAGTACACCTTTGATATAAATGATGAACTCGAACTGGCGGTAGGTGCTCGCTGGAATGTGGATGACAGCTGGCGTGATACCCTGGTTATTCGCCGTCAACCACTGGCAGCTGCTCCAACCGGTTCTTATGAGACTTGTCTGCAATACGGATTAACAGGTCAGGAATTTCTGAGTCCCCAAACCAGTTCCGGTACTGCAGGAGTTGTTGGTACTGCACCAAACTATGGTTGCAGGGTAGTTGTTGCGAGCACTTCCGATATTCAGAACAAGAATGTTGATACCGAAGTGCCTACCTACAAGATTGGCTTGAACTGGTCACCGACTGACACCGATTTCTTATACGTTTTCTATGCGAAAGGGTATAAAGCCGGTACTCACCAGGGTACCGGTGTTCAGCCTGAAGATATCGACGATATCGAGTTTGGCTGGAAAGGCAGCCTGTTTGATGGACTCTTTACCGGAGACCTGAACTTCTATTTCATGGATTACTCTGATCTTCAGGGTAGTGCGTTCAATACTGGTGACCCCACTGGTGCAGATACTACTAACTCCAATATAGGGGATGCGACAATCAATGGTATTGAAGCTTCGGGCAACGTCTTTTTAGGCGACTTTGGTATTTCTTTCTCAGTAGCTTATTCTGATTCAGAAGTTGAAGGTATCAGAACAATCAATGAGGATGCATTACCTGCCTGGGCTGAAAATGACCTGGGTGGCGCATTGGACTGGCTACCCCAGTGTGGTTTAGGCACTGTTGCTACCTACGGTGATAACAACCCAGCTACAGTATCTACTGCACGAGTCGCGGATCCATCCAATCCAGGCAATACCATCCCGAATGGCAACTGTTTTGATTATGATCCTTACTGGGTTAGCTTTAGTGGTCAACCACAAATCCAAGCCCCTGAACTCTCATATAATCTTGCTATAGATTATGAGATTCCATTTGCTGGTGGAATGTTGACGCCACGCCTGGCTTTCTCACATACCGATGAGAGCTATTCAAACGTGATTCAAACCGATTACTACCGTAATGATGCAAGGAATTTAACTGATTTCACTCTGGACTTTGATAAAGATGACTGGACTCTTCAGTTATATATCCGTAATTTAACTGATAATGTATATATCACATCAGCTAGAGATGGTTGGATAGGTTATGGTGCACCTAGAACTTATGGTCTGCGTGCCAGAATGAACTTCTAATTTTTACGAATTAGATAGTTTGATGTTCAAACGAGAGCCATCGGTGTAAAGCCGATGGCTTTCTTATTTATAAGGGGACAGTTTTTGTTGAAGACTCCCTACACCACTAAAGCCTTTTTCAAATATTGCAATTTAGATAAGTACTTTGGTCCTCGTGGCCTTGGAGGCGGCCAGTAGCATGCAACCCCTCATGACAGTAGCATGCAAACTCCCATGAAAAGTGTGTATACCTGAAGGTAGCGAGGGCTCAAATCCCATATTTCCCTCCATTAATTGCGCCTATAGCTGGTATTCAGTTTCTCTTCTTATAACCTGTCTATAATTCTCAACTATCTGATTTATATAGATATTATTTAAAATAAATCAAGAGCCAGAATTCTCAAAAGTCATTTTTTACAATAATTGTCACCTTCATTTACCTTGAGATTCGGTAATACCTTGCTTCATGGTAAAAACAGTATTAAACCTGTAATCCAGGTCAGTTTTTTAAGAAAATTCAGACAATTTTTATGATGAATCACTTTCAGACATAGAAAAGCTATTGTTGGTTTGCTAGGCCCCTAATTGTACTGAAAAGTTGTGATACTACTGTTGAAATCTCAGGTTTTGAATAATTAGGAAAGTCAACTAGGCGCCACCTCTTCCTTGTTTAAATCATAATTTCTTGTTTCTTTAGAAAAGAAGTAGTAAGGTCAACAGGCTATCCATAATTCTTGCAATATATTTGCATGTTATAGGTAGTGCAAAACCCTAAAAATAAGAAAGTAAGAATAACAATCAAAAACTAAGGGGATCCCAGATGTATCTATCAAAAATGCATAAAAAACATAAGTTAAGCTCATCAATAGCTGCGGCTGTTGCTGTTGCGTTAATAGTGCCAACCGGTGCTTTTGCGCAAAGGACTATCGAAGAGGTGGTGGTAACGGCTGAACGTCGCGATGCCACAGAGCAAACAACTTCTATTTCCATGGAAGTTTTCACTGGACAACAACTGCGCGAAAACGGCATAAGAGAAGTTCGAGACCTGCAAAATGCCATGCCTGGTATCCAGATTCAGGATAACGGGGTGGGTAGTGATGTGAATATCAGGGGTGTTGGTACCAGTGTATTCTCACCTGATGTGCAAATGGGTGTACAGATTGTAAACGATGGCTTGGTACATGGTGAGCCAATGGGGCTTAACGGTGCTTTCTTTGACGTTGGTACTATTGAGGTTCTACGTGGACCACAGGGTACGTTCATCGGACAATCCGCAGCTGGTGGTGCGATTCTGATTAATTCAGCCAATCCAGACTTTGATGGCGTTCATGGGCACGTTGATGGTAGTTTTGGCAACTATCGCATGAATAGTGTGGAAGCCGCCCTTAATTTACCGATCAGTGATACCTGGGCAGCTCGTATAGCTGTTCTCACAGAACAACGCGGAAGTTATTATCAAAACTTGGGTGGCGCTATATTGGCCAATAACCAAGAGGCCTTTCAGGTAGGCAACCTGGACAACCGCTCAGTACGCTTAAGCTTATTGTGGGAACCCAGTGATACTTTCTCAGCTACTTTTAAAGTAATGCAAAATGCTGTGAATCATGATGGTGACGTTCGCGTACCTCAGTATAAGCCAACGACAGGTTTCACAATAGATCCTGTTAGTGGACTACCGGTTGAGGTAACCACTTATGCACAGTGGAGAGAGTATACGCCTGGTCCTGCGAACCCCTATCAAGTCTATCAAATGTTTCCAAATACTGACGCACAGGAAAATGAGCAGTGGTCCATGTTTCTGGACTGGGAATTGCCCAATGGCATGACCTTGAATACCAATACAGGTTACAACAAGCTTTATGTAAACTCGACGTCATCCGGTGCCGGAAACCTAAGCACTCGAGTACCTATCATACCTGATACGTTCCAGTTGGGACCTGATAACCGCTCCTGGACCAATGAGATTTCGCTGACTTCTGCCGATGACGGTAGCAGAGGCAACTGGATTGTTGGTGCGTTCAGACAACAACGAACTACGCCAGTTCTGTTCAGCAACCATGCTTCCGCTAATGAGCAATGTGGATGGCAGCCTGATGGCACTCATGTTCCCTGTGGAGATCTTGCCGTGCCAACCACTACTGACTTTGTTTTGACCCCTGCGAACGTGGTTAACCAGGCTGTATTTGGACAATATACCTTTGATATCAATGATGAACTTGAGTTGGCAGTGGGTGCACGCTGGAATGTCGATGATAGCTGGCGTGATACCGAAGTGATTCGTCGTCAACCACTCGCATCTGCTCCAACTGGTTCTTATGACACTTGTCTGCGCTATGGTCTGACAGGTCAGGAATTCCTGAATCCGCAAACGACTGGCGGAACAGCAGGAGTCGTTGGTACTGCACCAAATTACGGTTGTAGGGTGGTTGTTGCTAACACATCAGACATTCAGCTAAAAAATGTTGATACTGAAGTGCCTACCTACAAGATTGGTTTGAACTGGTCGCCGACTGACACCGACTTCTTATACGTTTTCTATGCGAAAGGGTATAAAGCAGGTACTCATCAGGGTACTGGTGTACAACCAGAGGATATCAATGATATCGAGTTTGGCTGGAAAGGTTCCTTGTTTGATGGACTCTTTACCGGAGATCTGAATTTCTATTTCATGGATTACTCTGATCTTCAGGGTAGTGCGTTCAACATCGGTGATCCTACTGGTGCAGATACGACTAACTCCAATATCGGTGATGCAACCATCAATGGTATTGAAGCCTCTGGTCAGGTCTTCTTAGGCAATTTTGGTATTAATTTCTCAGTAGCATTTAATGACTCAGAAGTTGAGGGCATCAGAACTATCAATGAAGATGCAATACCACGCTTTGCTGAAAATGACCTGGGTGGCGCATTGGACTGGTTGCCACAGTGTGGCATTGGCACAGTGACCACCTATGGTGATAATAATCCTGCTACAGCAGCTACAGCTCGAGTAGCGGATCCAAGCAATCCAGGCAATACCATCCCGAACGGTAACTGTTTTGATTATGATCCGTACTGGGTTAGCTTTAGTGGTCAGCCACAAGTTCAAGCCCCGGATCTTTCTTATAATATTGCAATAGATTATGAGATTCCATTCGCTGGTGGTACGTTGACTCCACGCTTGGCTTTCTCTCATACTGATGAGAGCTGGTCAAACGTAATTCAAACGGATTACTATCGTAATGATGCAAGGGATCTCACTGATTTCACTTTAGCCTATGATAAAAATGACTGGACTCTTCAGTTTTATATCCGCAACTTGACTGATGATGTGTATATCGCTTCAGCCAGAGCAGGTTGGATCGGCTATGGTGCACCCAGAACTTATGGGGTACGTGCAAGAATGACTTTCTAATTCTTACGAATTAGTCAGTTTATTTTAAGCAGTAAAAGAAGGCCGCCGGTGAACAGCCGGCGGCTTTTTTATTTTTAAGAGAATGGGTTTCGCAAGAGATACTTTGAATCCACAGTCCAATAAACATTTCAACGCAAGACCAGGGCTTAAAGTATTATCACCCTCAAAATGTTGTTCCAATCTGAAAAACTATGTGTTTTGTAACTACTTTCTGATCCATGCATTAGTTAGTTAACAGGTGGATTATATTTTCCTAAAATAGTTAACTTGTTGACAACATCAACAGATTATTCTGAAATCTAGAGCGTCATATGAAATTCTTTTCGACTAAAGAGTTAATAAATGAAGCATTAGAGCCTGTCTGGGGTCTGCTCTCGGAAGTGATTCCTGTCACGCATGAAATATCACATGAAATGGTGCATGAGGTCCGGGTAAGCATTAAAAGGTCACTTGCCCGTGTAAAGTTAATTGATGCCCTGGTGGGATTGCCACTGGATAAAGTCAAATTAGTGCCTTACCTGAAGTTATTAAGTCACCTGTTATCTGCACGAAGAGATCGGGATGTGCTGCTGCCGCTGCTGGATAGTATTATGCAGGATAATAGTAATAACGATATAAAATTGTTATTAATGCATACGGTAAAATTAATTACAGCACGGTCAGAACAACAGAAGCTTGACATCAATGCAATAAAAAAGATTTGTCATAATATTCAGAATGACTATCAGCAACTGCCGGATAAAGACATAGCAGTGAAGAGTATACATGTCTATGTAAAGGATAAACTGGCGAAAATATGCAAACAAGGCACCAGGGTATTTAAGAAAAATGATCTGGAAAAACTGCATAAATGGCGTAAAAAAGTGAAATATTTATATTTCCAGAATGAAATTATAAGTGGAGCTGATAATAAGTCTCTGTTGCCCGCTAATATATTTGAAAAGCTGGGTAAAACCCTTGGCGAAGTTAATGACATGCATGTATTGAAACAATGGGTCCAGCAACAAGCCGGAACTGATCAGGCTTCAGAAAATACAAAGACATACGATGAGATTTATAGATTATTTGACAATAAAATAAAACATTTACTTAAACATTGCAGGGAATTGTGGCTGCATGCCTGCCTGGAATGATATGCGAATTATAAAAAGCTATACGAAGGTAAACAGTTGAAAAAAGATCGATCAGATTACAAAAAAACATTGCGCGCTTTACAGGTGGAACTGGTAAAAGTGCAACGACATATCATCGATACTAATTATCGCGTGCTTATATTGTTTGAGGGGCGAGATGCAAGCGGAAAAGACGGCCTTATAAAACGTATCACGGCGCATTTAAGCCCTCGAGAAACAAGAGTCGTTGCCCTGGGCAAACCGACCGAGCGTGAAGACAGAGCATGGTACTTTCAGCGTTATGTACAGCACCTTCCTGTTGATGCAGAGATGGTGCTGTTTAATCGCAGCTGGTATAACCGGGCGGGAGTCGAAAGGGTCATGGATTATTGCACGGATAGTCAGTACGAAACATTTATGAATACGGTAAATGAATTTGAGGATTTGTTAATTCGCTCAGGCATCATACTATTTAAATACTACCTGGATATCAGCCTTAAGGAACAGAAAAAACGGCTGCAGGAGCGCAGTGAAGATCCACTGACGCAATGGAAAATAAGCCCGATCGATCAGTCTGCAATCAAACATTGGAAAGACTATAGTGCGGCACGAAATGAGATGCTAAGTCGAACTCACAGTAACGTCTCGCCATGGAATATTGTAAAGGCAGACAATAAAAAAATGGCAAGACTAAACGTGATCAGGGATATTATAAAAAGAATTGATTGTCCCGAAAAAAATGGGCGTCTATGCCAGCCAGATTCAGATGTGGTATTTCCATTTAATGAAAGCTTTCTGTCAGATGGTAAGCTTTATCCCTGAGGTCATCAGTAATTTCACGACAGGAAAGAAGGAAAGAAAGAAGGAATGAAGGGATGAAGGAAAGAAAACGGTGCATTTAATATTACTTTTTTTGAAAGTAAAGGCAGTCTTCACTTACGTTATTTCTGACAAACTGTATCCAGTTTGAATATCTGTTCGCCAGCTCTGTATCTGTTGCGGGTTTGAAAATCGAATAACTCACTGGCCATTCTCCGTTACAGTCTGTGAGGAGGTAGGCCAGTCCGCGTGCGGTTCCTTCTGTTTCATCGTTACGCTGTACTTTCAAACCGCTTATATCAGCCAGCTTTTGACAAAATCCCTTTAGATTCGCCAGCCCTCCGCTAACACTGATACCTTGAGCCTTGGGAAGAATTTCATGCATGACTTCCATGTTTAAGATCAATAAAAAAATAATACTCTCCAGCACTGCCACAGCTTGCTCTGGCAAGTTTGCGTCTTGATCGAATCTGGAATTTTCATGCGCACACCATAAGGGTGAACCAAGCCCTGATACAGCATTTAAAAACAGGGGAGGAGTCTGTACCTCTTCAAGCCATTGCTCCACTTGCTGGAAAAATTTACTCTCAGTAATGCCATGTTGTTCTACCAACCAGCTAATAGCACTACCAGCTCCATTTACGGTGCCTTCAAGACTGTAAAATTCCTTATCCTCAGAGCTCCAGAGTACTCCATCAAGCAAGGGAGAATGTGAACCAGGTTGGTTGATAATTCGTTGCACAAAGGCGCCCGTTCCAAGAGTGACATATGCCGTATTATCAAGTGGAGTCCCATTCAAAAATGCAGCGGCGGATAAATCGCCGGCAACAACTTGTAGTGGTATCTCATGCTTGCCCAATGATAAAAATCCGAATCCGTAATCAGATGTAACACAGTTAGGAAGATATGATTTATCTATTCCGAAGAGTTTGCATAAATCATCATCCCAGCTCTTGTTATGTATATTCCATAACAGGGTACGAGAGGCGTTAACGGGATCAGCCAGTGCTTCACTGTTTGTTAAGCGACTCGCCAGATAACTGGCCATGGGCCCTATACAAAGATCATGCATCTCAGCTGCATTTTTAACTTCCTGAATATGTTCAAGGCACCATGCCATCTTGCTTGCTCCATAGTGAGCATTAGCAAATAAGCCTGTTTTACTTTGTATAAGCGGATAATCGATATCCTTTAATTTGTCTTCTGCGCGACGATCCTGCCAGCTTAAAACCGGACTTAATGCAAGGTAATCACTTCTTCGCCAGCACACAATATTTGAACGTTGCGTAGCAAGGCCGGCTATTTTTAAATGGCTTCGATCAGTGCCAATTTGTTCATAAACGTCCAAAGCGACTGTTTTTAGACTGTCAAGAAGCTGGCTGGCATCCAGTTCGACTCTGTCTGCTTGCCTGAAAGTCTGAATTTCTGAGCTCGACTCGGCTATTTTCTCTGCTCGTGCATTGAATACAATAGCCCGACTGGCATGACTACCCTGATCCAGAACCAGATATAAAGACTTATTTTCCATATTTGTTACAGGCAAATTGAATTAAGAACATTCACACTCTTTGGAGCTGCTCATGTGTCATGGCCCTGTTTTAAAAAAGCATCGAATTGTTCTTCCACATCTTGTGGATTTGTAACGATGTGATGCATCAGGTTAAACAAAGGATAGACGGCTCTATCAATCAAATGGTATTTTTCGACCATATTCAAGGTGTTAATACCTTCACCTTCTATTCCTTGCAATTCACCTCTTGCCAATTTTCGACCTAAGCCATAGTGGTGCGAAGTCTTACTCGTACCTGTAGTGACCAGATCACCTAAGCCTGCTAAATGATAAGGACTGCCACTAGCACCTCCCATTTTGGAAATAATTTGATCCAGCTCTCTGATAGCTGAAACGGTAAGAAACCCTCTTACGTTATCGCCTAGCTGTAATTCGTCAGCCATCCCAAAGGCCAGGGCATAAACATTTTTAAGAATTACTGACCAGGTGATTCCGCTGATATCCTCGCTGGATTCTATGAGTAAATTTGAATGCTCAAACAGGTTTTTTACCCGTGCAAAATCATCTTTCTTGCTGCAGGCTACCTGTGCAAAGGCATAATGCCCATTGAGGATTTCCTCTGAAATCATTGGTCCATAGATAAGACCAAAAGCTTGTTTATTGGCAAATTCGTCTGTGAATATTTGTGCAGCCGTAAGGCCTGCCTGATTCAGGCCTTTGGCAATGCTCAGGCACAGGCAATGAGGTTTGAGTAAGGGGCTTATGTGTTCCGCTATTTCCTGATGAGGATTTACAGGTAGGCAAAACAGGACTATATCAGCCTTTGGGGCTGCATCTTCGAGAGAGACAGAATTAAAATCATTTTGCGGGTATTTATCCCATATATAAAGTTGATGTCGGTTTCGCAAAAGGTACTCCATGGCATGGCCCATTTCACCGTAACCCAGTATCAATACCTTGTATTGCTTCGTCATGCGCTATACCTTTGAGATTCTTTTTTACAACATCAACCCGATAAGTCTTATACCATAAAATGAATTTGAATCTACAGCCTGTCTAATGTGACTCATGCAAAAGCGCCGGATTATATTTGTACCCGGGAAAAACCCGAAACCACCCGCAGATCAACAGCGTGAGCTGTTATGGCGTACTATGCTTGAAGGAGTACGTCGCGCCGAACCCGAATGTTTCAAAGAAATGCTTCGGCACAGTGATGATTTTAAACTGATTGCATGGACTTATCTTTACTATAAAGAGATCAAGGATATCAGTCGGGATTTACCCTGGATTGATGCATTAATAAATACTCATATGGCATCGACAGAAGACATTCGGGAAGCTAATTCCTGGAACCGGAAATTCTATAGTCTGTTACTTACGCTGGCAGATATTTTCCCTTTTATTATCCCCTTACTCCCCAAGCCGATGAGCTCTTCGGCCAAGGAAACCAATCGATATTTTACTAACAAAGATGATACAGCCTGCGATATACGCGATATGTTAAAAGATGAATTACGGAAATGTCTGGCTAACAACGAAAAAATATTGCTGATTGGTCATAGCCTGGGTTCTGTCATTGCTTACGATACATTATGGGAGCTTTCTCATCTGGAACACCTGCCAGGTAAAATCGATTTATTTATGACATTAGGCAGTCCGCTGGGAATGAAATACATACAACACAGATTAATGGGCTATGGGAGACACAATAAAAAGCAATACCCAACAAATATCCGCCGCTGGACAAATGTTTCTGCAGAAGGCGACCTGGTGGCATTGGGTAAAGATTTTTCTAAAAGTTTCGAGTCCATGCTTGCTCTGAATTTGCTTGAATCGATTGATAATCATAGCGAGGGCATTTATAACTTTTTTCGGAATGAAGAAGGCCTTAATAGTCATCGATCTTACGGTTATCTGGTCAATCCTGCCGTAGGGAAAATCATTGCTGATTGGTGGAAGGAGGATGACTAAAATGGGTTGAAGCATCACAAGATGATTTTAAGCAATACTCCGATAGCAATGTAGACAGGCAAGAGCCCGGAATACTCTGCAGATGCTATAAGAGTGGTTCTTGATCTAGCTCAATGGGACTACGCTGTATTCTGAATATTATCTGATCCTGTACCTTGGTATACATTCCAAAACAATATTAAGTATACCAGCCTGAAGCTTTCGAAATTTGTTGGGTCAGGGCGAAAGTATTAAGCCTGGTTTTGAACCGTTATGCAGTGAGAGATCTATTATGAAGCATCCCGTTGATTTAGGGGCTCCGATAGCCGAACTGAAAAACTCTCCAATCATCCTCGATATTAATGATGAGCGTGACCTTATTGAAAGCGAAATTCCTGAAGAGCGTATATGTTATTTCAATGGAAAAAGTTACCCGCATGGAACTTATATAAAAAGCAGCAACATTATATTGGAGTGTGATCGCGGTGCCTGGGTAGAAGCTGATAACTAGTGTGTTTAATGTGTGTAGCCACCTAAAATCAGGCTTGAGAATTTAGTAATAGGGGTTGCAGGCCAGTGTTTTTCTAATGAACGATTTTCTGAAAGTGCCAGACTCTTAATGGGGTTGGCCTTACAAATGGATAAATGAGAGAGTAACTGATGCTATCTTATCTTTTTTACACACAGTGATATAACTTAATCACAATTCCGGATCTTAACCAAAAGTCTCAAGGACAATATTTATGGCCAATAAGCAAAAAATACATCCCGTAGAAGAACTGGAAACCCAGTTTCACGCGCTGCACCATAAAATCGTCAAATCCAAAGATAAGTATCTTGCTGCTCATCAGAAGGATTTTGATAAGGCCGCCAAATCGGTGAAATCTGCACAGTCCAAACTCGGCAAAGCAAAACAGCAGCTAATTAAATATGCCCTGGCTGCCAAAAAATCAGGGTCTAAGAAAGCACATAACGAACTAAAAAAAGCCAAAGCTGCAACTGAGTTGCTGGGTAACTCCCTGCATGAAGCAAAAGCGATTATGACAACCAGCCAAAGTAGATTAAAAGTCGCCAAACCTTTTCAGAAGAAACTGGCGGCCAGAGCTAAAGTGCTTGAGGCATTTGAAAAAGACTGGGAGAAAAAACAAAAAGCTGAAGCCCTGGCTGCTGCCAAGCGAGCGGCTGCAGCCCGTAAGAAGAGAGCAGCTGCACGCAGGCAAAAAACCGCCTAGTCTCACAGGATCAGGATTAATCGGCTTTTATATGAAGGCTGAAGGGAATGATGAGAAAGGTAGCTTAGTCGACAACAGCCAGGCTGGGTTTTATTGAGAAAAGCATTAAACCTTCTGTCTTCGGGCCTTGGTCTGAATTATTTTTCAGCTGCAGCGATATGCTGTTTTACTGCCATAAAACTATCCGGACTCACGGATATTGAGTCGATACCACTTTGAACAAGGAAGGATGCAAATTCAGGGTGGTCGCTGGGAGCTTGTCCGCACAGGCCGATTTTAGCCCCTCCTGCATGTGCTTCCTTAATCGCATGAGTAATCATCCATTTAACAGCTTTATCCTGTTCACTAAACAGATTTGCCAGTTCGCTGGAGTCACGGTCTACACCAAGTGTTAATTGCGTCAAGTCATTGCTCCCGATTGAAAAGCCGTCAAAGTAACTAGCAAATTCTTTTGCCAGGATGACATTGGAAGGGATTTCACACATGACATAAATCTGTAAGGCATTTTCTCCACGTTTGAGTCCATATGTAGCCATCACCTGTAATACTTTCTCTGCTTCCTGAACAGTACGGCAGAAAGGAATCATGACAATGACATTGTCAAAGCCCATAGTCTCCCGCAATTTTTTTATCGCCTTGCATTCCAGCGCAAAGGCGTCCTGGTAAGCTTCGGAGTAGTAGCGTGAGGCTCCACGAAAGCCCAGCATCGGGTTTTCTTCCTCAGGTTCAAAATCACTGCCACCTAATAGATGGGCGTATTCATTGGTTTTGAAATCACTCATGCGAATAATGCATGCTTTTGGATAAGTCAGGGCGGCAAAACGCGCTAGTCCTAATGCTAATGTATCCACAAAGTATTCAGTCTTATCTTCATATGCATGCGTTAGCTGGCGGATACTTTCCTTTACATTGCTTTCTTCAAGTTCGCCAAAATGCACTAAAGCCATGGGGTGAGCTTTTACATAATTGTTAATAACGAACTCCATACGAACCAGCCCTATACCATCGGCTGGCAAGCGCCACCATTGCAGTGCCGAAGCAGGGTTGGCCAGGTTAAGCATCACTTCTGTACTTGTCTCGGGAATTTCCTGCAGATCAATTTCCTGAAACGTGAAATCCACTTTACCCTCATAAACGATTCCGACATCCCCCTCAGCACAGGACACAGATACCAGCTCTTTGTTTTGCAAAATCTTGGTAGCGTTCATTGTTCCCAATATAGCCGGCAATCCTAATTCACGGCTGACGATGGCGGCATGGGAAGTTCGTCCACCGTGGTCAGTAATTATGGCAACAGCGCGTTTCATGATGGGTACCCAGTCGGGGTCAGTGTTTTCTGTGACCAGAATGCTGCCATCTATAAATTTTTCTATGTCGGCAGCCTTACGAATAACGCAGACAGGAGCACTGATAATAGCTTGCCCAATGGCCTGACCACTTAGAATTTTTTTGTTACGGGATTTGATCTGGTATGACCTCAGACTGTTAAAGGCACGCTGGCTCTGGACCGTTTCAGGGCGTGCCTGAACAATGAACAAGTCGCCATTTTCGCCATCTCTGGCCCACTCAATATCCATAGGACAGCCGTAATGTTGTTCAATGATGAGAGCCCAGCGCGCCAGCTTTAGTACTGCCTCATCTTCCAGAGTAAAGGTTTTACGTTCTACTTCTGTGGTTGGCACATTGCGAGTAGTAGTTGCAGCATCCTGCTGGTAAATCATTTTTTTTGCCTTATCCCCGAGCTGGCGATTGATAATGGGTATGTTATGTTTATTGTCGAGCAGGGGCTTAAACACCATATACTCATCAGGGGCCACAGTCCCTTGCACAATATTCTCTCCCAGTCCCCAGGCTCCGGTAATATTGATTACTTTCTTAAATCCTGTTTCTGTATCAAGCGTAAATATTACTCCGGCACAGCCGAGGTCCGCGCGCACCATCCTCTGTACACCAATTGATAGTGAAACGGTAAGGTGATCTATATTATGCATATCACGATAACTGATGGCCCGGTCAGTAAAGAGAGATGCATAACAACGACGACAAGCATCAAGAAGGGACTCTTCTCCCCGAATATTGAGGTAGCTTTCCTGCTGGCCGGCGAAACTGGCTTCGGGTAAATCCTCTGCAGTTGCGCTGGAGCGGACTGCGACAGCCATATCTTGCGCACTATTACGTTTATTTAATTCAGAATAAGCTGTTTTGAGTTCGTTTTTAGCAGCAGTGGTCCATTCTCCTTGCAAAAAAGCTTCGCGGATATTCTTGCCAGCCTCATGTAGATTCAGTTGTTGGGCTTTAATTGCCTGCATGCTGGATTCTATAAGGCCTGCCAGAGAGTTAAGTTCGACATAATCCCTGAACATGCTGGTATTGGTAGCAAAGCCATCAGGCACCGCTATGCCTTTTTTATTGAGATGGAATACGAGCTCACCAAGCGATGCATTTTTTCCACCGACCTTGCTTATGTCGCGGCAATTTTCATCGTCAAACCAGATGATCAGGTCACTTCCTTTTTTCATGTCGATTCCCAATAAATAAATGGCTGTATAAAAGGTACCAAAAGTCAGGATAAATCAGGGTATACAAGTAGCTGGTCGATACGGTTGACCTGAATCAATACATCAATGGCTAGGCTTTCTTAAGCTGGCAGCTGGATTAGGAGATAAAAATAATAGTTAAGTGATTAAACAAAGGGGGTCGAAAATGGGAAAAATAACATTTGATTATGCAGGAAAGGTGGTTCTTGTCACGGGTGCAGGCTCAGGTATTGGTGCAGAAACCGCACTCAAGTTTGCCGCTAATAATGCAAAGGTCATCGTGTCGGACCTGGACCTTGCTTCCGGTGAGGCTGTTGTCAGACAGATTAAGAAAAGTGGCGGGGATGCTGTATATATTCGGTGCGATGTTTCACAGTCACAGCAAGTTGAAGCCTTGATTGCTCATAGCATAGATCACTATGGGCAATTGAATATTGCTTGTAATAATGCAGGTATTGAGGGCATTCAGGGTATTACTACGGAATGTAGCGAAGAAAATTTTGAACGGGTTTATAACACTAATATCAAGGGTGTCTGGCTCTGTATGAAACATGAAATTCCCCAAATGGTCGAAGCAGGGGGAGGTGCCATTGTCAATCTTTCGTCTATTGCAGGGCTGATCGGCTTTCCCGGCTTGCCTGCCTATGTTGCCAGCAAGCACGCTGTAGCAGGCCTCACCAAGACTGCGGCACTGGAATATGCGGTGTCTAATGTGCGCGTAAATGCTGTCTGCCCCGGACCAATTATGACCCCTATGCTGGAACGACTTATGGCTACTACACCTGGTTTTGAAGAGCAGATTCTTGCCGGAGTTCCCGAGCATCGAATCGGACAACCTGCTGATATTGCTGATACCATACTTTACCTTTGCTCTGATCAGGCCAGTTATATTACCGGGCAGTGTCTGGCCATTGATGGAGGTTGGGTAGCCCAGTAAACCAGGGTAAACAAAATAACCAGAGGGCTGAATCAGCGTCAGACATGCAGCATAATTACCGGCATACTTGAGTGAGTGATTAGATATTCAGTCACACCACCCAGTATGATTTCACGCATACGCCCACGGCTGTAGGCGCCGCAAAATAACAAGCCTGCTTTTTCATCCTGGACCACCTTCTCGATGGCCTTGCCAGCATTATTACCTTTAATTGTAATTGCGGAGGCCTTAATACCATGAGAGGAAAGATATTTCGTCATATCATTTGCCGAAGGTCCTTTCCCGGTTTGCTTACCAACGGTAAGCAAAGTAACTTTACTGGCAAGCTGTAGCAAATTTAAGGTCTGATGGATTAGCACGGACTCTGCTTGCCCTCCGTTCCAGGCGATAATGACCCTTTCACCACTTACCTTGACTTTCTCCTGCGGTAAAAGAAGCACGGGAGTTGAAGCATCGAGCAGGGCTGACACCATGATGGCATGAGCTGTTAGTCCCCCCTTTTTACTGGGCCGGGAAACTACGATCAAATCATGCAAGGGTCCTACAGAGGCAAATAATTTTTCTGGAGCGCCTTCCCGGATATTGAATATTGCATGAGGGTTTTCAGGGCTGCCATGTTTATCAGAAAGAGGATAGTTGTGAACGCTGGCCAAACGCTCAAACAAGCCCTGAGCATTTATTTCTGCTTTTTTGATGGCCTCATCGCCCCCGGTCCAAACCGGGAAAGCCATCGCAGCTCCTGCCCATAACTCACCACGATTTAGTTGAAGTGTCATTTCCTTGCTTGGTTTCACATGGTAACCAATGATATCGGCACCTTGTGACCGGCCTAGTTTAAATGCGGCATTTAAAGCCGCCTCGCATTCTTTTGTATCGGCAATTGCTAAGGCGATTGATCTCATTTAATGAAACTCCCAATAATAAAAGTTATAGAATTAAAAAATTCTTCTTTTGAGTTAATTTTCAGAATTTTACATAATTAAAGAATAGTGAAAGAGTTTATATTGTTCTACCTCTTTCATGATAGGATTTTCCTTGCAGACAATGCCACTCGATCAATGCCCATTTAAAAAATTTGTTACTGAGAACATTCAGGCTGGTTTGCTGAGGCGAGGGCTTCTATACTTTCCCTGTTTCTCCTTGAGGTTAAGAGCATGAAAAAAAACCGAAATTTACATCTTCTATTTGTTTTTTCAGTTAGCCTTGTTTTTGCTGGTTGCGCCAATTCCTATAATCCTCTGGATGATTACAAACAACTGGAACGGGTCACGGTTCTGGAAACTCCTGATCCAGACCCGGCAATGAGTTTTCCTGAAGAAATTGTCGCCAATGGCAAATACATGGTGGGCTTGCTGGGCTGCGCCAGCTGTCACACCAACGGAGCCTTGGTGGGTGCTCCTGATCCAGACCAGCTTTTAGCTGGTTCAGATGTTGGTATTGCCTATTCAAACCCGCTGGCTGTTCGTAACCCGGGAATTGTGTATCCCGGTAATTTGACGCCGGATATGGAGACAGGTATTGGCAGCTGGAGTATCGAGCAGATTATAGGCATGATACAAAGCGGGTTGGACAATCATAATTCCCGGACTATCCCCGTTATGCCCTGGCCAAGCTATGCAGATATTACAAATGATGATGCCTACGCAATTGCTCTATATTTGAAAAGCCTGACGCCGGTTATGCACCTTGTGCCTGAAAATGTCTCACCAGGGCAGCGTGCCACAGCCCCCTTTGTACATTTTGGTGTTTATCAGAGTAATGACCAGATTCGATAGACGAATATGCCTACACCAAAAAATTAAAAGGTATGGAAGACATTAAATTGCATCTGCCCCTTGCCAAAATTTTTAGTTTCCTGATGCATATAGCCAAACTGTAGTCTTACTCTCTCGGTCAGACTGTAGCCCAGCGCGAGGTAGATCCTGTTGCGGTCGAAATTGTCTACTTGCTGATTATTGCCAATGTTTTTTTCCAGATTCAGGAAAAGCTCATTATAAAATGACAGGTATAGGCTACCCTGACTAAGATCTTCCTTGTTTAAAGGGTAATTTGCTGAGAGGAAGTAGCGCAATCGATTTCGGAAATCCTGATTATCTACCCAACGTTGTTCCAGTCGAAAGCGGTGGCTGATAAAGATTTTTTCATGCCATCGCTGTGGAATTAAAATTTCCTGGTAAAGTCTGTTTTCTTCCGCTGTGTTACTGGAAGCGCCAAAAGTGCCGGATGTGATATGAGCGTATCCAAGCGTATATTTAATGTCGCTGGTCCGGGGTGACCAAGTGATGCCTCCCCTGATGAGCAGTTGTTCGAGATCTCCGCCCATATCCCAGTTACGATGCTGAATATCACCCTGCAGGCCAAATTGGCTATCCTGAAAAGTCGTGTTCCAGAGATACATGTACCATGCCCCGGTCTGGCCTTCGTCAATCTGGGCGTAACTGAGGTTGGTGAGAAAGAAACCAAATATTAAGCTCAGAATAAATCTGATCATCTAAACATAAACTCCAGACTGTTTTTTTCACGACAGTGACATATTTAAGGGGCGTAATTATGTTTTATTCAGAGCAGGAAATGCTACAAATTTTATGGAAGGGTTTTCCTATCACCATACAGAATTAACGCTTACGTCAATTTCCGGGAATTGTTACGCGAAAGCGGGAAGAGGCAGGGCGAGTGATGCTGGGATGCAGCGTTGAGTTGATCCATTGAGAAGATTAGTCATAGTGCAGTTCAAGACTGGAGATTTTCCATTCGGAATCAACCTGGGTAAATTCAAAGTCATAATAGCCTATGGAGTTTATCGTCGGTGATGCAGCGCCGGGAGCTAGATTGGTAGACATGGCCATCACCGTAGCTGACATTTTTTCTGCGCTGGGCATTTCTATAACTATATTGGTAATAAAGTGACGGCTTTGGCCGGTACCGTTTTGTATTCTTCTCGCTACTCGTTCTGTAAATTCGATGTACCTCTGTTCTGAACCTTCTCTGTTGCCCAACTGTTCGCCGCCTGAAAAAACTCTGAATACACCGTCTTCTGTAAACAGGGTCATAAGCAAAGCAGTATCATAAGTATCAACTCCGAAACTGTATTTATTGATTAAATCCAATACATCCTGTCGGTCTTCATAAGTTATTTCAGCAGCACTCACCTTGCAGACAACAAGGGTTAAAAAAATGCAGCTAATACAAAATTTTATTTTATTAATCATTACTCGCTCAGGCCTTAAAAAGATCATATTTATAATGTTGCTGATACTACAGAAAATTAATTGTTTTAGCGATTAAAACACTGAAGCTTGAACGGGCCTTATCCAGACTGCAGGTTTGTATTCTTCATCAGTTGTATTATCAGATATTGAGAGTTAACGTGTCCGTAATCAGCGTAAGGAAGACAGAAAATGATGAATAAATTTCTCAATATCAGCCTGCTGGTCGTGGGCCTAATAGCAGGGGTTTTGGGTAGCCAGTATTTGTTACCGGAAACAGAGAAAATGTCAGCATCTTTAGTAGCGCCTGCTACATTCAGTGCGGTGCCGAATGCTATTGGTAGCCAGGATATATCGGGCCCTTATGAGGTGCATGAAGGCTGGCCGCAGGATCTGGCGACACTGCCCGGACATGAGCAATGGACCTATGGCGGCGCCAGGGGAATTTTTGCAGAAAGCCCGGATCGTGTGTACCTGCTTGGTGGAGGGGAACTGCCCAACCTGCAACGACCTCAAAGCAGGTTTTTAACAGATATCGGGCCGAATGTGTTATTTCCTGTCGGTGGTTTGCCATGGCGTAATGCCAATCAGGCTACACCGCCAGGCAATGGAGGTTCACGACAGGACCCGGCTCTGGGCATGGAGGTCTGGAGAGGCTCGGAGCCTCCCTTCCGGGAACTTGGTGTTGACGCCCGCTGGCATCATTCAATCATTGTTGTTAACCGCAATGGCGAGATCATAGAAGACTGGACGCAATGGGACGACCTGTTTAAGCGTCCACACTCTATCTATATCAGCCCCTATGATGCCCGGAAGCGTGTCTGGGTTGTCGATGATCATTCACACGCGATCTATATATTCTCAAACGACGGGCAGCAACTTTTACAGACCATCGGAACACCAAACGAGTCAGGTGCCGATGCAACTCATTTTAATCGGCCGACCTTTATCGCCTGGGCAGCGGACGGAAGTTTTTATGTCGCTGATGGTTATAACGGCACCCGGGTTGCGAAATTCGATGTAGACGGAAATTTCCTCCTGGATTTCGGCCAGTCAGGTAATCCGGGCACTGAAACAAGACCAGGCTATATGAACAATGTTCATGGCGTAGCCGTCGATGTTAATACAGGGCGTGTGTTCGTCAATGATCGTGATAACCATCGCATCCAGATTTTTGATGCGGATGGCAATTATTTATCGGAATGGAAGATCAATGTCAGCCCCTCGAGTCTTCATTTCATACAGATTGGCGCTGACGGTCATGCAGTAGTCTTCGATCGTAATACGCACAAGATGCTGAAATATGACCTGGAAGGCAGGCTGATTTACTCATGGGGTACGATTGGTAATTTTCCGGGAACACTTTGGGGTGTACATGGCATTGCTACGGATCAGGAAGGAAATCTTTACGTCGCGGAAGTTGATTCTGGTCGTTTTCAGAAATTCATTCCACGAGAGGGTGCCAACCCCGCGACATTAATCGGCAAGCCGGTCTACGCAGCCTGGGAATAGAGAAAGTAGCTTTTCCTGTTAAGCAAAGTGATGATACTGAAAGCCTGCTGACGACTTATTGATTAAAACCTAGGCCGCGATTTACCAGCTTCAGTATATTTTGCATATTATCCTCATGTTCAATTTGCTCGACCATTTTTTGTAGGCTGTGAGCATTTTCTGGTTCAAGCCCTTGAACACATGCATCAATAAAACGCTGTCTGACTTGTTCTGTTGAAGCGGGAATAAGGTCTTCCTGTGCGGCAGAAAGTTTCTTGTTATTACGTAAAACAAGTTCAATGGTTGCGCCTTGTTTAGCAGGGTAGGCAGCAGTGTAGGACTTGTCAGGAATTAACTCTGTTTTCTTAATTAATGCAGAAATATTTTCATTAACAGGAAAATGGAAATTGCTTTCAGTTATTCTTGAGTGAACAAGGATGCCAGCGATGCTAAAGGGGATGCTCATTTTGGCATGCAGACTCGTTAAAAAAGGTCCGGTGCCGCTGCATCCAGGGTAAGCGATTGCTGCATCAGTGCAATATACCTTGATGGCTTCAATTTCTTTAAAATCAAAACCATCCTGTTCTGTTAAAGATAAGGCAAGCTGGCAAGGTGTCTGTGTGTAATTGCAGGAAGGGGAGGGCTTAAAAAAGACCTGCATAACTTCGTAATTATTATTCTGGAAAAAATGAATATTCTCAATTTTCCGTGATACAGACAGAGCAGCAAAAAGACCGGCTTCCCCGTCCAGGGCTGTCTGTGAAGCTGATAGTCCAGCTTTGGCAAGGCACATTGAGCTAACCGAATTCCGAGCAGCAAAGCCTGCATGCAGGTACATATCGTCTGCGCCAAATTCAGCCCACTCATTAAATCCACTGCAGGTATTTGTGGCAATTCCAACTGCACTTACTGTTTCTTCCTGGTTTAAATTAAAGCCTTTACTTAAAGCGCTTGTAGCAGCAATAGGCCCCATGATCCCGGTAGGTCTGTGGATACTGGTTATATTGCCTTCAATAACTCTTTTACCGATGATGGCCCCGGCTTCATAACCGCATGCCGCAGCCAGTAAAAAGTCCCTGCCGCTGATATTTTGTTTTTGCGCCATTGCCATTAAAGCAGGGAAAATGACAACGCCAAGATGACTGACCGAGGCCGTATGCATATCTTCACGCACCAGGCTGTGGGCATGTACTCCGTAGATAAAAGCAAGTGAGTCAGCCTCTTGCTGCTCTGAAAAAGTGGTGAATGTCTTCCGGCAATGAGGCAGATTCCTGCCTTCAAATATACAACATAAAACTTCCATAAAGCAGAGCTTCAGTTTGTCGATAACTTCTTTCGGCAGGGAATGGTAGTTTTGTTGTTGTATTGATTGCGCGAGTTTTTTAGCTAACATGGATCAACCGGCGAACCAGCCCCCATCGACACTTTCACATGCGCCAGTAACAAAAGAAGATGCATCAGAGGCAAGATATAAGGCGACAGTTGCAACTTCTTCGGGAGTGCCCATTCTTCCGAGGGGTTGGCTGGCATCCATATCCGCTCGAATCGCCTCCGGATCAGGATATTCATTAATCCGATCAACCATGAATGGTGTGGCAATGCGGCCAGGGCAGATACAGTTGATGCGAATATTGTCTTTGGCATGATCCATAGCCATGCTTTTGGTCATACCTATAATTGCAAACTTGCTCATGCAGTAGGCAAAACGGTCAGGCACTCCTACCAGGCCACAAATGCTGGCCATGTTGACTATAACACCTTGCTTGCGGTCCAGAAACCGGGGCATGAGAGCTTTAGTCATGTTGTAGGTTCCCCTTACATTGGTCTGATATAAGCGGTCAAAGTCTTCAGCTGAGGTTTCAGAAATGGTCCCGACGAAACCTACACCTGCATTATTGACTAGCACGTCAATTTTTTTGTCTTTACAGGCTTTGGTTACAAAATTATTTACGCTTTCGGTGTCTGAGATATCGCAATGATGAATTTCAATGGAGCTTGCATAGTCAGAATTCGAATGTTGTTGCTGTGTAGCTTCAAGATTAATGTCTCCGACAATCACTGTTGCTCCGGCTGCAGCAAACAATTCAGTAATTGCAGCACCAATACCTGAGCCTCCGCCAGTCACAATCACATGTTTAGCACTTAAGTCAAACTTGTTGGCAGGCATTACAGGCACTGGCATTACTCCCATTTAGCATGTGTTTGTTGCAAAAAAAAAGTGTATTATCCTTGGACAATATTTAGTATTGATTGCGTTGCTGAATGATAAAGAATAGCGGGTAATAGTCAATTTCTCATTTAGCTAAGCACTACATCCTAAGAATAAGAAAAATAAATCAACCCTAAACTTCAACACTCTGATTCATTAAACAACAGGAGAAAGTGACATGTCAGAAGATTCCAGAGAGGCATTAAGAGAGGTAGGCCTAAAAATTCGACGAGAAGTTCTTGGCGAAGAACATGTAGACAAATCGATAGCTAACGCCAATGATTTCAATAGACCTATGCAAGATTTGCTGGCCGAATACTGCTGGGGTTATGGCTGGAGCGGGGAAGGATTAAGCAGAAGAGAACGCAGTATTCTTAATCTCGGCATGCTGACTGCTTTAGGCCGTAGTCATGAAGTAGCTGTGCATACTCGTGGTGCAAGAAATAACGGCTTAAGCAATGAAGAAATCAGCGCCATATTTATTCAGGCAGCTATTTATTGTGGAGTTCCTGCAGCCGTTGACAGTTTCAGGGAAGCAACCAAGGTGCTGGAAGATTATGACAAATAAAATTGTGCCACCGGCAGAAATAGGGTTTGTTGGTCTGGGTAATATGGGTTACCCAATGGCCCGTTGTCTGGTTAATGCAGGTTATCAATTAACGGTTGCTGATCTAAATACAGAAGCTGTTGAGAAGTTTTGCCAGGAAACAGGAAGCAAGGCAGCAGAAAACCTACAGTCTCTTGGTGCCAGCAGTGATGTCGTTATTACGATGCTGCCGGAAGGTAATGCTGTAAGACAGGTTCTGATGAGTGAAGATGGTGTGGTCAGTGGTTTACAGCAAGGAACAATATTGGTTGATATGAGTTCCTGTTCACCAGTTGGGACTCGTCAATTAGCCGGCGAACTGGAGGCATTAGGTTTTGCACTGATAGATGCACCAGTGTCCGGCGGAGTTTATAAAGCCGCTGATGGGGCATTATCCATCATGGTTGGCGGCGAAAAAAGCGTTGTTGAAAGATGCCTGCCCTTATTGGAAGTAATGGGAAAACCCTTTCAGACTGGGGGGCCGGCCAGCGGTCATGCCATGAAGGCGATGAATAATTATTTATCAGCGGCATCTTTAGCCATTGCTTCTGAAGCGGTAATTCTTGGATCAAAATTTGGATTGGACCCGGAAATTATGGTCGATGTTCTAAATGCCTCCACTGGCAGAAGCAACAGTACTGAACACAAGTTTCCTGCTTTCATTTTGCCGCGTACTTTTAATTCCGGTTTTTTTATTGGCCTGATGGCCAAAGACCTCAGACTTGCCAGAGAACTGGCTGAATCCGAAGGAACTTCAGCAGATCTTTTGATGCTGGTCAGTAGTATGTGGGATAAGGCAGAAGCCAAGTTAGGTTTTAAAGCGGATAACACAGAAGTTTATAAATACCTTGAGTCGAATGTTAAAGAACAAAGCTAACGAAGTTGAATGATAATGAACAGAGAAGCCTATGAAGTTTATGCAATCCGCTATGCGACGGTTGAACGTCGAGCAGCGGAAAACTTTCTTGGAGGTGATCCCCATGATTCAGGTATGCCAATGGATTATTTTATGTGGGTTGTACGAAATGCACGTAAAACTTGGGTGATTGATACAGGTTTTAATGCTGAAGCAGCGCTGCGACGTAAGCGTCAATTTTTACGTTCGCCGATAGAGGGTCTCGAACTGCTGGGTATAAAAGCTGAAGCTGTGGAAGATATCATTATTACTCATCTGCATTATGATCATGTCGGGAATTTTGATCTGTTTCCGAATGCACGTTTTCATATTCAGGATAGTGAAATGGCCTTTGCTACCGGGCGTTATATGGGCAAACCTTTTTTCTCGCATGCTTTTGAAGTCGATGAAGTAGTGGGGATGGTGCGAAATGTATTTGCCGGCAGGGTGGAGTTTTATGATGGTGATGCAGAACTTGAACCGGGCTTGTCACTGCATCATGTCGGGGGACACACTAAAGGTTTGCAGGTGGTTCGTGTCTGGACAGAAAAAGGCTGGCTGGTTCTTGCTTCGGATGCCAGTCACTATGCCGTTAACATGAATGAAAACAGACCTTTTCCGATTGTTGTGGATTTAGCAGAGATGTTTGATGGCTGGGAACTTATTCGCACCCTGGTTGACGATCCTAACAGGATAATTCCGGGACATGATCCTGAAGTCATGAGACTTTATAAATCTCCTAGTAAAGAAATGGAAGGGATAGTTGTTCGACTAGATAACTGATTATTGTTAAGAACCTAAACCAACAATAAAAACTAAAGGGTTTATGGATATTGCACAAGCGATCGAAAACCTGCTTCAGTCACTGGTAGCAGGTCTGTTAACAGGTTCTACCTATGGCTTGATGTGCGTAGGTTTGACCATCATCTTCGGCGTCATGCGAGTGATAAATTTTGCCCAGGGCGAATTTATGATGCTTGGCATGTACTTTACCTATTTTTGTGTTCGTTTTCTGGCTGCGCAGTTTGGTCTGGAAGGAATCTATCTGCCTTTTTTTGTTGCCATGCTGGCTGGCCCGGTAATTTATGCATTCGGCAATTTATTGCACCGAAGCCTGCTGAACAAAGTGAGTGGGCAGCAAGGCCATAAACTTGAAGCAGGGGGACATTACGCGCAGTTAGTTCTCACGCTTGGGCTGGCTTTAATTTTGCAAAATGGAGGCTTGTATTTTTTCGGTTCAACGCCGGTCTCTGTATCAACCAGTCTTTCCTACACTGCATGGGAGCTCGGTTCTCCACAAGGTATCAGTGTTTTTATTAATCAGGCACAAAGTCTGGCAGCCGTACTTGCCATTGCTGTGGTACTGATATTTGGTTTTATTATAGCCAGTTCCCGATTGGGAAAGTCGCTTCGGGCTGCCGCTGATAATCCCGACGCAGCCATTTATATGGGTATTGATGTGGAACGTGCTCATCGGATTGCTTTTGGCTTTGGTGTCGGGATAACCGCTATCGGTGGTGGACTGCTGGCATCCTATGCACCTTTTCAACCCTATATTGGCACTGAATATGTGATCATCATGTATGCAGGAGTGGTGCTGGGCGGCTTGGGCAGCATTCGGGGAGCATTCCTAGGCGGTTTAAGTATTGGTGTTCTGCAACAGCTATCGGCAAGCTTGCTGCCCAATCAATTACAAAATACCGTTATCTTTTTATGCTTTCTCATTGTCATACTGATTCGACCCAATGGCTTTTTCGGCAAAAGCGTCAGGGCTGCCTGATGAATGTAAAACATGACTTAGTCAGGATAGCGCTGTTTTGTTTCTTGTATAGCGTATTGACTCTGTTTATCAACAATAGCTATTACCTCCTGCTTATGACCATCGTCCCGATCTGGGCCATGATGGGTATATCGTGGAACCTGTTTAGTGGATACAGCGGTCTGATCTCATTTGGGCATGCGGCTTTCTTTGGCCTGGGCGCCTATCTGGTTGCCATTTTATTGAGTAACTGGGATATAAGCCCCTGGATTGGCGTTCCGCTGGCAGGCGTGTTGGGTGCACTTTCTGCTGTTATTGTCGGGATTCCTACCTTTCGTTTGCGTGGACATTATTTTGCCCTGGCCATGCTTGCCTACCCCCTGGCGCTGCTCTATATATTCGAATGGCTGGGTTTTCAGGAACTTGCCTTACCCATGAAGAGAGAAGCGCCAGCTCTCTATATGCAATTTGAAAACCAACATATTTATGTGTTTATTGCCTTGCTCCTTTTAGCGATGGCCATGCTGGTGACCGCATTCTTGTCCCGTTCCCGCTTTGGCATGTCTTTGCTGGCCCTAAAACAGGATGAGGAAGCGGCGGAAGCATCCGGCATAAATACACTGGCATGGAAAATATTTGCGATCACCGTCAGCGGAGCACTTGCCGGTGTGGCTGGCGGTTTCTATGCAGTGGTTTTACTGGTGGTAACACCGCTGGCTGTATTCGGCATGATAGTTTCTGCCCAGGCCTTGGTGATAGCGATGTTTGGCGGAGTCGGAACCTTGTGGGGACCGATTATAGGAGCCTTTATTCTGGTGCCGCTGAGTGAAATCCTATATGCCCAGTATGCGGCGGATTTTCCTGGAATACAGGGTGTCATTTATGGATTGGCAATTGTCACAGTGATCCTTGTTGCACCAGAAGGAGTCATATGGAAGATTCGGGGCTGGCTAAAACCTCAACAAGTAAAACTGATCGGTGCAACGTCCAGCCACTTAAACAAATTAGTTAAGGAAACTATTTTGTCTGTACCGCAAAGTAGGACAGACATAAAAGATATTTTAATCGTTGAACATCTTTCCAAAGCGTTTGGCGGTTTAAAAGCCATTCAGGATTTATCCTTCAAGGTACATCAAGGGGAACTGCTTGGCATTATCGGTCCGAATGGAGCAGGCAAGACCACCCTGTTTAATCTGCTGAACGGCTTTCAAAAGCAGGATACAGGAAGCGTTATTTTTCAGGGTAAGTCATTGGAAAATTTTCGGCCGAATAAAATATGCCAGTTAGGTATGGCAAGAACATTCCAGGTGCCAAAGCCCTTTGCGAGAATATCAGTTTTCGACAATGTGGTTATTGGTGCTTATGTGCGCAGTCGTAATAACCATGAAGCAAGTGAACTTGCCTCTGCCGCTTTGAAATTAGTTGGGCTGCAGGACTTAGCTAATACTCCGGCAGCGAATTTAACCAATCGGCAATTACGCTTGATGGAACTGGCGCGGGCGCTGGCTTCAAAACCAGCATTGATTCTGGTTGATGAAATTCTTGCAGGCCTGGATTCTGAAGCTACCAAAGTTGTTGTTCAGGTGCTTAGGAAAATTACCGAGCTGGGAATTACGATCGTCATTATCGAACACAGCATGAGAACCATGGTAGAGCTTGTAGACCGTTTTATAGTTCTGGACCATGGCGCCTTACTGGCAAATGACAGTCCTGAGAATATTGTAAAAGATGAAAAAGTAATCGAAGCATATCTGGGGAAAAAATGGCTGGAAGCAAATGCTGACTTTAACTAATGTTCATGCCGGTTACGGCGGTGTAGATGTTTTGCATGAGCTTAGCCTGGAAGTACAGGCTGGTGAATTTGTTGCGGTCGTTGGTCCAAATGGTGCCGGTAAATCAACCTTGTTTAAGACAATCTCCGGCATAATCACTCCGTCAAGCGGAAGCATTATGTTTCTGGGGCAAAATTTACTTGAAATTCCTGCGGATACGCGCGCTCATCTTGGGATTGCCCATGTACCCGAAGGTCGGCAGGTTTTCGCTGCCATGACAATTTACGAAAATCTTGAGATGGGAGCCTATACGCAAGAAGGTCAGCTGCATTGGCAGGATAACCTGGAGAAAATCTATAACTGGTTCCCAATTTTAAAAGAGCGGCATTCACAACTGGCCGGAACGCTTTCCGGGGGCCAACAACAAATGCTTGCGATAGCCAGAGGCCTGGCAGCTCATCCCAAAATTCTCTTGCTTGACGAACCTTCCATGGGTTTGTCGCCGGCCATCGCAGATGAAATATTTGAGAGGCTTATTGATATTCATAAAAATACCAAACTTAGTCTTATGCTGGTGGAACAGCGAGTGGCAGAAGCGCTGCATTTTGCAAGCAGGGCATATGTGCTGGAAGCAGGGAACATTATTCTCAGTGGTGACCAGGAAACTTTGCAAGATGATGACCGGATTCGGAAGGCCTACCTGGGTATGTAGCCTCATATGTATATGGTTTTGTAGTCGGGATAAATATCTGGCTATATTGAGTCTAAACTGATGCCAGACCTACAAGTTGATAATTATGTTTAAACAAAAGCAATTTATTCCCTATTTTTACACAGCCTGTTTGACGCTGTTATTTAGTTTCATGTCTTCTGGGGCTGCAGCACAATCTGAACCTGTAAAGGTCGGCCTAATAGTGCCCTTGTCAGGTCCATGGGCCCGGCCCGGTCAGGTAATGCGCGTAGCCGCCGAGTTGGCTGTTAAGGAAATAAATGAACAGGGAGGGATTACTGCTTTAGGTGGTGCTACTTTAGAACTGGTTGTCTACGATGCTGGCGACAGTGTTGAAAGAGCTAAAAATGCGGCACAGCGTATGGTAGCAGAAAATCCTGCTTTAATAGGAGCGGTTGGCAGTTATTTAAGCTCATTTACTTTAGCCGTGACTGAAGTAACTGAACGGGCAGAAATTCCTATTTTGACTTTGTCCTATTCAGATCTTATTACTTCGCGCGGCTTTAATTATGTCTTTCAGACCTCAGCATCGGGAGCGGTTCAATCCAGTGGAGCCTTGCCGGTATTAATCGATATGGCCGAGTCTGCTTCCGGGCGCAAGCCTGAAACGATCGCGATAATTATGGACAACACAGCGGCCTCGGTGGCCTTTGTTAAGCCTTTTTTTGAAACAAATATTTTGCAGGAGAATGAACTCGAACTTGTTGTGTATGAGGTGTTTACACCGCCCTTATCGAATGCTACAGCATTAATTCAGCGTATACGCGCCGCGCACCCCGACTTATTATTGCTATTACCTACCGCCATATCAGATACTAAATTATTACTGGAAAAAATGAATGAGTTCAGACTCGGGCGTGGTCTGATTCCAACTATTTCAAACGGAGCTGCGATGGGAGATCCGGATTTAAGTGCTAATATGCCGGCTTTTTTATTGGAGGGAGTGATGTCGATCGTTGCAAACTGGTCGACACAGGGACAGCAAGAGCTTATAGAAAAATTCATGGATATCTCTGGCGAACCCTGGATGACGCAACATCCACTAAGCACTTACGGACATGTATGGTTATTTAAAGAGGCATTGGAGAGAAGTAACAGCAAAGACAGTAATGCTGTTGCCAATACGTTAAGAGATATGACACTCACCGATGGCGCCGTGAATTACTTTCCTGGTGATTCATTAAGTTTTGATGCAACTGGCAAGCGCATTGATGCAGGTATTTTAGTCATACAATGGCAGGGTGGAGTACCTGTTACAGTCTTCCCGGAACGTGAAGCCATGAGCAGAATACTATGGCCGGGCGAATAAAAAATTCGCTAGCATGCTTTTAGTTTAATCATCGCCGAAGAGAATGAGGCAGAGTAATGACGTCGGTGAGGAGTGATTTAGCAAGCGAGAGAAATTTTATTCCGCTAAGCAAGTCATAGCTTCAATATTTTCCTGGGTACATGGGTAACTATTGCAGCATACCCCAGCGGCGAATTGTGCGATCCTCAATGGTTTTAAATACCAGATTCTCTATCAGCAAACCGAAAATAATTATTGTCAGTAACCCTGCAAAGACCTCTGTAATCAGTAATTCATTTTTCTTTTGAAACAGGTACCAGCCTAGCCCCCCTGAGCCTGAACTTGATCCAAACACCAGTTCTGCAGCAATTAAAGTACGCCAGGCAAAAGCCCAGCCAACTTTCAGACCAGTCAAAATACTCGCGAAAGCACCGGGTATCAATATCTTGAAAATATAAACAGGTCCGGTCAGCCCATAGTTTTGACCGACCAGTTTGAGGGTCTGACTCACTGCTTTAAAACCACTAAAGGTATTTAAGGCAACTGCCCAGAGTACGGCATGCACGAGAACAAAAATGACACTGCCATCGCCCAGTCCGAACCACACCATTGCCAGTGGCAGCATGGCGATAGAGGGCAGTGGATTAAACATGGCGGTTAATGTCTCCAGTAAATCTGCACCGATCCTGGTGACGCTGGCAAAGGTTGTGAGTAATGCGGCTAATACCAGACCAAGACCATAGCCTTTCAAGAGTAACCAAATTGTAGCAGCACCGGCTCGTAATAATTCACCTGAAATAAAGCCGTTAAGTAATGCCATGCTAGTTGCTGTGAAAGTGGGGAAGATCAAGGGGTTGTTGAGGACAAGGGCATAAATCTCCCAGGCAAGAACCAGCATGATTAATATGATAATTTTTCTTAAGGCGCCAAAGGCATATAAGCGCTTCAGGACGCCTTGCGGTGCTGCCTGAATTTCCGCAACCTTTTGCAGCTGTTCGTTAAAAATCTCCGGTCGTGCCTGATTGGAGCCAGTGATGGTAGATTCAGTCATGATGTTTCGGTTCCGGGTTTGACGATTCGTTAAACAGGGTTTGATGAATGCGCTCACTGAGCATGCAGCCGTCGTTGCCAATCAGGTCTGTGCCCTCAGAATTAATTTCGGCTTTGACTTGTCCGGGGTGTGGGCTGAGCAACAAAATGCGGTTTCCGATACGGATGGCTTCGGGAATGGAATGCGTCACAAAAATAACCGTGAACCTTGTGTCTTCCCATAGCTGTATGAGTTCATCCTGCATTTGCTGACGTGTTAAGGCATCCAATGCGGCAAAGGGTTCATCCATAAGCAGCACGGCTGGCTCCATGGCCATCGCGCGAGCGATAGCGACACGCTGTTTCATTCCGCCTGACAAGGTATGTGGGTAAGCATCCAGGAAGCGATTAAGGCCCACTTTATCAATGTAATGCCGGGCACGCTCCAGTGCCTGTGGACGTTTTAGTGTACCGCTATTGGTGAGAGCGAAAACAATATTCTCCAGCACTGTTTTCCATGGCAGGAGCTGGTCAAATTCCTGGAACACAAAGGCACGTTCGGGCCCAGGGGAATTAACGGCGATTCCATTGAGTGTAATTTCGCCCTCGCTGGGTTTTATGTAGCCACCGATGGCCTTTAACAGTGTTGATTTACCACAGCCTGAGGGCCCAAGAATCACAAAGCGATCACTTTTGAGTACATCGAAATTTACGCGATAAGCGGCAGTTATAATGTTCTGATCATTTCTGTATTGGAGTGTAACGTTTTTGACGGAGAGAGTGGGCATGTCAATCTCGGTCAAAGGACTCAATTACCGTCAGCCGCATGGATTTCGGGGAAGAACATGTCTGTCCATGCTACGGGTTCATTGCGCAGTGAGCCTACTTGATACATAAAGCGGGCATAGCGCATGGTGTTCTGCGGGGTGCTGGTAAACATGATAGCCGGGTCCAGCAGAACATCTGTGAGTTGCTCGGCCGACAAACCGCCGCCCTGACCACTGGCCATCAGCACATCGACGGCTGCAGCGGGATTCTCGCGAATCAGCTGTTGGGCTTCTTCAAGCGCGTCAAGCACAGCCTGATAGGCCAGCGGATTGGCATCATGATAGGCCTGCGTAGTTGATAACATCGTGAAAGTAGCGGCACCGCCCAGAATATCATCAGTACTCATAATGGTGCGAATCTGCGGGTCTGCAATTTCCCTTTGATGAAAGGGAGGAGAGGTGAAATGACTGCTCACTTCAGTAGAGCCAGATAACATGTTTACTACTCCGTCCGGGTGCGTCATTGTCACAGTGTAATCGTCATATTGATCGAAAGCTTCTATGCCATAAGTTTCCAGCGCATATATTTGCATAACAATAGATGGGATAGAAACCTTGATAGCAGTCACCGCAATACGATCATTGTCAGCAAGATCCTCCAGTCGATTCAGATGCGGAGCCCGGGTATTCAAGTACATGGGCAATGCGGCGATAGCTGCAACGCCTTTTACGTCGACTGAACCGCGGGTTCGATCCCATAGTGTGATAAAGGCTGGTGGCCCGGCGGCTATAAAATCTACAGAACCTGCCAGTAAGGCATCATTCATAATAGCGGGCCCACCCAGTTCTAGCCATTCCACAGTGAGCTCGTTCAGGCCAGCTGCCTGCGCGTGCTTTTCAATAAGCCCGTATTCACGCATCATCTGTAAGGGTAAAAAACCGACTCCACCGGCACCCAGGGGAATTCTGATGTGATTGGCTTGTGTTCCACCACCACATGCTGCCAATAAAAAGCTTGTGCAGCCAAGGAATAAACATAAACGGAGTAAACGCATTGCTTATTTTTCCTTATGGACGGCTAAAGAGACGATTGATCCGACGTCATCACAGGACCCTATTGCCCAGGTAGCGGCAAGCAATTCTTCAACCTGGGCTTGAGCCAGAACCAGGGTCGCCTGATCGATAAACTTTTCATCAAGCTGAACATTGCTCAAAGGGCGCTCGATATTGCCAAGCGAGGCTTCAAGAAAGAAATGGATAGGTTCACCTGATTTTAGCTCGACCGTGACATCGGCCTGATCTTCGGTGATGCGATCATCAGCTACAGCATGTGTACGTGAACGTAAATTACTCAGGACAGGATCAGCGATGGCTTCGTCAGTAAATTCACGCAAACCGCCTTTGCCACGAGCAAGACCAATAGCTGCGGCATGATAAATTGAATATTTCGATTGCAGCGCACGCTGTAAATCTTTCTTGTTACAAAGATCCAGAACCAGTGGCGCTACGCGTACTTCAATTTTCTCAATTGTTAGCGGATCAATATTATGTGCTTCACGAATCTGACTGCAGGCATCAATAGTTGGGTGTACGACAAGCCCGCAGGCATAAGGTTTATAGGCATTATCATGTAATTCAAAATGTTTACCAAGCTGGTCGATGGCTTTATCCAGATCGTATTCAAGGGCAGTGACTGCTGCAAAACCTCGTGGACCTTCAAGTACCTGTTCACCGGCTGTAAAGTTGTTTTGTGCCAGTAATGCTGCCGTGTAACCGTTTTGGGCGGCGCGCCCTGGTTGAAAGGATTTAGCCATGGAGCCGAACATTTCACGAATACCTGCAGCCTGAGTTGCCGCCAGACCAAAAGCCCATATCATTTGTTGTGTATCGAGTTTCAGCAATTTACCGATGGCTGCTGCTGCACCAAAGACGCCAGTCGTCGATGTGATGTGCCAACCGGCTTCATAATGCGATGGATAAACAGCATTGCCGATACGTGACTCGATATCGAAACCCAGTATAAAGGCCTGCAGAAATTCCTGACCACTGACGGCCTGTGCAGTGCCACGATTAGCGCTCGCATAGGCAAATAAAGCGGAAGCCACCGGAATGCTTGGATGAATGTAGTTTTTCGGTAAGGTGTCGTCATATTCATGAACATGTGAGCCAATACCGTTAAACAGGGAAGCATAAAGCGGGTCGCAGGTTTCGCTACGCCCAAGTACCTGAGCTGTTGCTTTGCCTGTGAAGGGCAACAGGACAGCAAGGGCATTTTCAAGCGCTGGCTCCTTAGCACCGCCAATGGCGCAGCCCATATAGTTAACCAGTGCACGTCTGGCTTCATCATAGGTAAGAGTGGGAATGTCTTGTGGGCGGCTTTCTACTACAAAACTGGCAAGGGTTTCAGTAACGGACATAGACTTAGGGCTCATTATTATTATTGATATTCAGTCAGGAATTATAGAAGCCTTATCTGGTATAGGCCACCTTAAACTTTGCAGCAGTTCCTGGATCTACAGATCCAGCAGAGAAAGAGTGGTAAAAAGATGCTACTTTGTCTTATATTTAGCCATAAAACTAAAAAGGTGAACGCTGATGTTGGTGATAAAACAATTTGGTACTACTCTGGCACTCATTCTAGGTTTAGCGTTCAGTGCTGGCAGCATGGCACAAACTTCCGGCTCTTCGAACGGTCAAGATCAGCCTGTTAAACTTTATGTGCTGGATGGCGGGGAACTGGAATCTGATCCGGCAAGTTACAATTTATCGGAAGCAGAAGTAGAGACCACATTATTGTCGCTTGCTTCGTTCCTGATTGTGCATCCGGATGGCGTCCTGCTCTGGGATGCTGGTGCTGTGATGGAGAACGAGAGGGCTGGCGGACCCGGAACCAGGCAGTTGATTACTCGTTCTGATATGAGAGAACGCCCGGTTACTCTTGGCCGCCCCATGCTGGAACTGTTGGCAGAAATCGGCTATGTCCCCGACGATATTACTCACCTGGCTTTATCTCATTACCACTGGGATCACTCTGCTAATGCCAACCTTTTTGCACAAGCACTTTGGTTTGTACGGCCTGAAGAACATGAAGCAATGTTTGGTCCTCTACCTCCCGGCGGAAATAGTTCACGTCCAGAAACCTATACTGAGCTCAGAAATAGTGAAACGATTTTGGTAAACGAAGAAGAATATGATGTATTCGGCGATGGTCTGATAGTGCTCAAGGCAGCACGAGGGCATACGCCTGGGCATCAGGTACTTTATGTAAATCTGGCCAACACGGGTGGAGTAGTCCTGGCAGGAGATTTATATCATTACGGCGAAGAGCGAACGCTTAATCGCTTTCCGCTATCCGATTTCAGCCTTGAACAGACCCGCGCTGCACGCGAAGAACTTGAAGAGTTTCTGTTGCGTAAAAATGCAAACTTATGGATTCAACATGATTTGCCGGCGCATCGCTTACTCAAAAAATCACCCGAATATTACGATTAAAATTCAACTCAGGCGGTTAACTAAAACCCTCATTGCCAGACTATATTGAATTATCGATAAATGATTTCATTGAGGCCAGAGCAGCATCGTCTATCACCGTGAATAATAAACCGGAAATATAATACCCATCTACAAAAATAGAGTGCTGAACTTTCGCATATACGGTACTTTTTTCCACACCAAAAATTGATGAGCTTACTTTAAGTGCAATCTCACTCAAGGGCTCTAATTTATTAATGGATTTAAATTTTAATCCCTTATAACTGACATCAATGGTTTGTCCTTCATAAATCTCAGGTAATATTTTCGCCTTATCAATAAGGTGATAATTGATAGGCATATCAACATTAATTCGAGGTTCGCTTCTGCTGTTCTCTATATTCAGTTTAAGTTTTTCAGGCTCCAGCAGTTCTAGTAATTCATAAATTTTCAAGGGACGAATAGTGCCTTTTGGTTGCACATCATAACTGCTACCCACCACCACCTTGGTTTTACAAATATCAAAGGAATTATCACTTAACAATACTTGCCCGCGCATACTGTAAGCTTCCACTCTGGCCGCCAGATTTACCTCATTGCCTATGGCGGTATATTTAAAATGCGATTTATTACCAATATAACCGGTGGCGACCTCTCCGGTGTTAATACCTATGCCCATATAAATACTGGAAATACCAAGCTCGCGATTCGTGCTGTTCACTTGTTGCATGGCATTTTGCATGTCTATAGCACAGGCAAGCACATTATTAATGTTATTAGTTTTGAATTTAAATATCGCTAAAATTGAATCGCCCGTTAGCTTATCTACAACACCGTCGTGTTTCGTAATGATCGGAATCATGATGCTGAAATAACGATCGAGAAGATTCGCAACGTCAAGCGCAGAATGCTTTTCCGAAAAATAAGTAAACCCTCTCAAATCAGAGATAAGAATGCTGGCTTTATCTAATTTGAATTTGCCAAGTCTGTCGCTGCTCATTCTTTAGTGAATTCCATCTGCTTACTCAGAATCATATATGGCGCTTGAAGCCCGGGCTCAGGTGAGTGCCTGATTGTAACAAGCTAATGTCAGAATGGATGTATTTTAACATCAATAGTAATGAATAGAGTTTGTCTGATTTGTGTACAAAGGGGTATTGAAGTAAACAGTATCATTAAAGCGTTTGCACACAAAGATAAAGCAAGAACTCAGGTTAGTGCGCATGTGATAAGGTGAATAAAATCTGAATGCCTGTCCAAGGAGTTGTTTTAATTGATCTGGCATGTCAGTCCTGTCGATTTAAAAATCTTGCATCGCGTAACTGCGGGAACAGCCATGCCCATCCTGCAGCCGTAGCAATAGCTGCAACTCCACCGAAAACTACCGCTGGGACAACCCCGACCCAGGCAGCCATAAAGCCGGCACGAAACTCTCCAAGCTCATTTGAAGCACCTAAAAACACCATATTGACGGCGTTGACACGTCCACGAAGATCATCGGGGGTCCAGAGTTGCAGCAGGGTCTCACGGATAACTACACTCACCATATCGGCTGCGCCTATAAAAGCTAAAGCGATGATCGATACCCAGGTAATAGTGGACAATCCAAACACGGCGGTAAAAAAACCAAACAGGGCAACGAAAATTAAAAGTATGCGTCCGGCATGGTCCCGTATCGGAAAAGTTGCCAGGCAGACTGCCATCGTAATTGCACCGACACCAGGAGCAGCGCGCAGAAATCCCAGCCCCCAGGGTCCAAGTTCAAGAATATCCCGAGCGTAAACCGGTAGCAGAGCCACCGCACCGCCAAGCAGTACCGCAAACAAATCCAGAGAGATAGCACCAAGTACCACTTTTTCTTTCCGAATATATCGCAAACCTTCGAAGACAGAACTGAATGTGATTTTACTGACTGTGCTGCGTTGTACCGGGGCAGGTATTAAAATGATAAGCACAAGCGCCAAAGCCAGCATTATCACAACAACTGTATAGGCCAGGTTCGGACTAATGCCATAAAGCAAGCCGCCAGCTACCGGGCCAACAATACTGGAAACCTGCCATGAAGACGCATTCCACGAGATAGCATTGGCAAAAACGTTGACAGGGACCAGATTCACGACCAGGGACTGTGAGGCCGGACCAAAAAAAGCGCGGGCAATTCCCATACCTGTCAATGCAGCAAATATTGGAACGGGTGAAGTTAAACCGCGCAGGGAGAAATATAAAATCGCTCCCGCACAGATGCATTCCAGTGCTACGGCTATCCCCATAACGCGCCGACGCCCGAAACGGTCGGCGACTGAACCGGTAACCAATACCAGCAAGAGCAGGGGTAAAAACTGGACCAGGCCAATAATGCCCAGGTCCAAGGGGTCACGTGTCAAATCGTAAATTTGCCAGCCAACAGCAACCGACACGATCTGAACCGCAAAGGTAGAACAGAATCTTGCCGCCCAGTAGCGAACAAACGCAGGGTATACAAATGCGGCGAAACGGGTATGACTGACACTACTTGGGATTTCTTCTGTCATGATCTCGCGTTATGTTCGACAAATTCAGGGTGTGTTTTTTATATTATTAGCAGGGCAAAAGAAAAAGAGCGCCATAATACGCTAAGTCAGCAAGTTGAAGCTATAAGCAGTGCAAAGCCCATGAACTTGTTTAATCAGGTTTATACCTTTGATCACTATAAAGCGTCAGACCATTTTTGGTGGTTTTTATTGTGACTTACCCCAAGTGGGCTTAACTCTTCAATGGCAGGCCACATACTGAGCCGGTTTAAGATTCTCGAAATGCGATGTTTAAGGAGCCTTTATATTCAGGTATCTGAAGCCATTTCTTTAAGGTTTATCTTTCAGATTTTTCATGGTGCGCTATCCCCTGGGTCTTTTTCACAAGCATCCCCTTAAGTGATAACATGGTTGTTCTTTACATTTTCCAGGTCTAGAATCCGGGAAATATCTATTTTTTAGGGGTATATAAAACTCCAGAGGTCGCGATATGAAAAATAAAGATAAAAGCAAAAATATAGAGCGTCGTTCGCTGGTAAAAGTCATAGGTAGTGCGGCAATCGCGGGCTTGGCCATGAATGCATCAACGACGAATGCACAAGTTTCTGAAAGAACCCAGGCTTTTCAGCCGAGTCGCCATAACCTGGATTCATGGATGGGCGAATTACCTGGCAGTCATCGTGTATTTATCGATACCTCAACTACACAGGGCGGGATTGATGCTATGCGATACGCGGCTAATATTCTCAATGCCCATAAAAATGCCTATTCAGGCAGAGACTCAGATTATGCAATGATTGCATGTTACCGTCACGGCTCCACACCCTTTGCCTTTAGTGAAGCCAATTGGGAGAAGTATGGCGAAATTTTTGCCGAAATCATGCAATTAAATGAACCCGATGCTGGCGCAGCGCCAAGAGTAAACCCACTGCGAGTGCCAAATCCTGTCTTTACAGGAACCACGATAGACGACCTGGCAAACAGGGGTGTGCAATTTGCCATTTGTTCTTCAGCCACTCGTTTTTTCTCGGGCATGATAGCGGCAAGGACCGGCTCTACAGCCGAAGCTGTGTTCGACGAACTGACCACTAATGCAATTCCAAACAGTCGTTTCGTACCGGCAGGTGTCATGGCAATGACTCGTGCACAGGAATACGGATACAGTCTTTTATACTCTGCTGGATGACTTTAATGCCAAGCCCCTGGAGATGATGTGGCAGGATTTTCGAAAGCAAATAGCACGCCCCAAACATCGTTTTCAGGATCAGTTTTTAGAATATGACAGCCATATTTTTTGCAGCAGCTGAAGTAGTAGCCAAGATTGAGGCAGAAGCCAAAGCTGGTGCAGAGTTCAAGACCGAGGAAAGCAACATTGCACAATCATCATAAAAGTTATGAATTCAACTCTAAAGTAGTTTCATTTGTTTTTGCCGGGGTTTTGATATTAGCCGGCTCTGTAGTGTTTACAAAAGACGGACATTCTCAGTCGTTTGCAGACCCGGAACTGGCTAGTGCTGAATATGGCAAAAGACTGATCAGGGAAACGCGAAGTCTACTCGGGCCTGATCAGGCTGACCAATCTAAACAATATAGCGGCAATCGTCTGGACTGCTCTTCTTGCCACCTTGATAGCGGCTCGGCAACGGGCGCTTTGTCCTTACTTCAGACAGCAACTCGATATCCCAGACCCTCAGGACGGGACGGCGGTGTGCGCGATCTGAAAGACCGTATCAACGGTTGTATGCAACGCAGTATGAATGGTCGACCGTTTGCAAGAGATAGCCTGGAATTAGCAGCCATGGAAAACTATATTCTGAGCCTCAATGTACAATTTTCCGCAATGAGTGACATTGAAAAAGAAGTGCATGACCCGGCGGACTTTGTAGAGCCCGCTCGTAGTGCCAGTGTCGAAGCAGGGCAGAGCGTTTATGAGACCCGTTGCTTAATTTGTCATCAAGAAAACGGCGGAGGACTCCAGAAAACTGCAGACATCAAGGATGGATACGTGTTCCCTCCCTTGTGGGGGGATGACAGTTATAACAATGGAGCCGGGATGAATCGAGTATTAACAGCAGCCCGTTTTATAAAAGCAAAAATGCCCTTTGGTGCGCCTACTTTAACGGACGACGAAGCTTATGATGTTTCTGCTTATATTAATTCCAAACCAAGACCGCAGAAGGCTGATCTTGAACTGGATTTCCCCGATTTGACCCAGAAGCCAGTCGACAGTCCTTATCCTCCTTATGCCGACCCGTTCTCTCAAGAACAACATCGCCTGGGACCATTCGCGCCGATTCGGGAATTTTATGAATCCTTAAGTAAGGATGAAAGCTCACCTTAAAATAGCTCAATATCTATATCCTTGGCCTGTTGGCATTCAAAGCGCTTAGACAGCTATAGAAGGCAAAATCGAAAAAGAATTTTTAAAAGAGAGTTGTATACAGATGAAAAATTCACGCCATTTAACTAAAACTATTAAAACAGTAATCATATCCATGTGTCTCTTTTTAGCTGCATGTGCGGGAACAGGAGCAGGAGCAGGAACGGGAACAGCAGCAAGTGTTTCAGAGCCTGTGTGGATAGATGTACGAACTATAGAAGAGTATAGCGAGGATCATATCGATGGGGATTTAAATCTACCCCTGGTATCTTTAGATGTTGAAGAGGTATCCAGCCTGTTTAGCAAAGATGAAGCAATTAATCTGTATTGCCGCTCGGGTAACAGAGCAGGCCAGGCAAAGCTGATTCTGGAAGCGGCTGGTTTTACCAATGTGAATAATATGGGAGGCATCGATCAGGTTAGGGAAATTCGCAATCTACCCAAATAAACCCGATCGACACACAGTTAACACATTAAAAAGTAAAATTCTCGTTGCTATTGCCTGGCACTGTAAGAGCAGGCAATACTAAACTTACTGTAAATTGCCCAGTACTGCTTCCAATGCGCTCAGGCAATAGAGCACATTACCCTGATTGGCAGAATACCCCATCAAACCAATACGCCAGAGTTTGCCCGCACTGTCACCAAGGCCTGGTCCGATCTCAAGGTTATATTGATGCAGTAGTTGATTACGAACAGCGGCATCTTCCACGCCTTTTGGGATGCTCACCGCGTTGAGCTGGGGCAGGCGTTCGCTTTCCGGTACTGTAAGTTCCAGTCCCAGTTTCTCCAGTCCGCTTTTCAGGCTTTCATGGTGCAGGCGATGGCGCTGCCAGGCATTTTCGAGTCCTTCCTCATGCAAGAGGCAGAGGGCTTCATGCAAACCGTATAGTGGGTTAATCGGAGCGGTATGATGATAGGCGCGTTTGCCTTCGCCATCCCAGTAACCAAGCATGAGTTTTAAATCCAGAAACCAGGACTGGGTTTTGGATTTGCGGTTTTTAATATGCTCCATGGCTCGACTGTTAAAAGTGACTGGAGAAAGTCCGGGGATACAGGAAAGACATTTTTGTGTGCCCGAATACACTGCATCGAGTTCCCATTCATCAACCTTTAAGGGAACACCACCGAGCGAGGTGACCGCATCGACGATAGTCAGGCAATCGTACTGATGTGCAAGTTTAGTCAGCGTTAACGCATCAGACATAGCACCTGTCGACGTTTCTGCATGTACGAAAGCGAGAATTTTTGCATCCGGATTTGCCTTTAGTGCCGCTTCTACTTTTTCTGGATCAACGGCTCGTCCCCAGGGGTCTTCTACAATGATGGCTTCACCACCACAGCGGATGACGTTTTCCTTCATCCTGCCGCCGAACACACCATTACAGCACACGATGACTTTATCGCCGGGTTCAACCATGTTGACAAAGCAACATTCCATCCCTGCAGAACCGGGAGCCGAAATAGGTATTGTGACTTCATTTTCAGTTTGAAAAGCAAAGCGTAACAGTTCTTTTAACTCATCCATCATGCCAATAAAAAGCGGATCAAGATGACCGATAGTTGGTCGTGAAATTGCTTCCAGGATGCGTGGGTTGACATCTGAAGGTCCGGGCCCCATCAATGTTCGTTGCGGCGGATGAAATGAGCTAAATTTACTTTGCTTCATATAAATACCTTACTAATATTTTAATTACGCCTTGCTTATGCTCTTGTTTTCATAATCAGGAGAACTTCGTCGTGTTTCTAAAACTTATTTAGTGAGTATTGCAATCAAAACACTGCAATTTAGAGTCAGGCCTTACACTATAATCGTCTTTTACTGATTCTTGCAATCAGGAAACACAGCATTAATAATGTCAGTCGCTCTGCTTAGCTGAATTGGCAGTATGCGATTGATACAGGAGTAGGATTATAAATGTTTATGCGCCTGAAGGATGCCAGAAATATTTCCGATTTTCGCAGGCTGGCAAAACAGCGTTTGCCTGGGCCCATCTTTCATTACATTGATGGCGCTGCAGATGATGAAGTTACCTATCGTCGAAATACAGCAGCCTTTAATGATGTAGACCTGGTGCCAAATGTGCTGGCAGGCGTGGAAGAAATCGATTTGTCGACAACAGTGATGGGGCAAAAAATTGATATGCCTTTGTTTTTGTCGCCAACTGCCTTGCAACGACTTTTTCATCATGACGGAGAATTGGCAGTCGCCAGGGCCGCAGAAAAATATAATACTATTTTTGGCGTTTCTTCCCTGGGTACCGTGAGTGTTGAGGAAATTGGCAGGTCCATAAAAACACCAAAGTTATTCCAGCTTTATTATCATAAAGATAAAGAATTAACCCGCAACATGATCGATCGTTGCAAAGAAGCAAATTTTGATGCGCTGGCATTAACCGTCGATACAATTGTTGGCGGCAATCGGGAAAGAGATCTATATACAGGTTTTACCACACCGCCCAGATTAAGCTTAAAGAGTCTGCTTAGCTTTGCCATGCATCCGGCCTGGGCCTTCAATTATTTCACGCATGAAAAATTCGAGTTGGCACAGTTAAAGGATTATGTGAAAGAAGGCTCCAATGTTTCGATTACCATCGCTGATTATTTTAATGTCATGATGGATCAATCCATGGACTGGAAGGCGGCTGAAGAAATCAGTCAGTACTGGGGTAAGGCTTTTGTTTTAAAAGGCGTCATGTCTGTTGAAGATGCCCGGCGAGCCGTCGACATAGGTGCCAGTGCGATTATGGTTTCCAATCATGGTGGCAGGCAGCTGGACGGATCACGCAGCCCCTTTGATCAGCTGGCTGAAATTGTCGATGCAGTGGGTGATAAAATTGATGTTATCTGTGATGGTGGAATTACGCGAGGGACACATATTCTCAAGGCGCTTTCCCTTGGTGCCAAGGCATGTTCAGGTGGTCGTTTATATCTTTATGCGCTTGCAGCCGCCGGTCAGCCCGGTGTTGAAAGAGCATTGTCCTTGCTGCATGCAGAACTTGTCAGGGATATGAAATTAATGGGCTGTAAATCCATCAAGGACCTGCAACGCGGTAATCTTCGCTTTCGCTGAAAGTTCGCAGTGTGAAGAATTTATCAGAGCGTCGAACATGCAAATTCAAAGGTGTGACTTAGTCTAATCAGCTTACGCAATCTCCGGGTTTAGTGCCACTGAAGAAGGCTTTGAGGTTTTCCAGTACTCGCATACCCATTGCGATTCGGGTATCCAGTGTGGCACTACCCATATGAGGGAGCAGCACTACATTGTCCATGTGTAACAAGGCCTCGGGTACTTCCGGTTCATTTTCATAAACATCAAGGCCTGCCCCGGCAATGGTTTTGCCTTGCAGAGCCTGCACGAGAGCCTTTTCGTCAACTACATCACCTCTGGCGGTGTTAATAAGGAAAGCATGCTGTGGCAAAAGAGCAAGAGTCTGTTGATTCATTATTTGGTAAGTCGCTGTACTGGCAGGGCAATGCAGGCTAAGAAAATCACATTTTGGAAGCATGTTTTCCAGATCCCGGCAGTAGATTGCTTGCAACCCATCCAATTCTTCCTGCTTTAGCTGACGGCGATTGTGATAAAGAATTTTCATGCCAAAACCATAAGAGGCCTTTCGTGCCACGGCTTTGCCAATCCTGCCCATACCGATAAGGCCTAATGTTTTTCCGCTTAGCATAGTCCCCATCATGTGAGTCGGATACCAGCCTTGCCAGTCGCCGTTCCTGAGCAATCGTTCTCCCTCGCGGGTGCGACGAGCCAGCATCAGCATAAGTGTCAGGGCCAGGTCCGCAGTGGCTTCAGTCAGGACATCAGGTGTGTTGGTGACGGTAATGTTCTTATTTGCAGCGGCCTGTACGTCGATATGGTTATAGCCCACACCATAGTTTGCAATGATACGCGTTCTGATATCTGGCTCCAGAAACAGTTCAGCCGTGATCTTGTCCGTAACTGTCGGGCAAAGAGCGTCGTAAATCTGCATAGCATCACGCAACTGGTTTTCCGAAAAGGGGATATCCGATGTATTAAAGGTCACATCAAAATATTTGCCGAATTCACTTTCAACCTGTTGAGGCCAGCGACGCGTTAATAATACTTTTATGTCTGACAAAATGGTCTCCGACTTTACTTTTCATATGGGGGAAATGTACAGCTAAAAGGAGTGGATAGGAATATCTACTTCCTGGATAAGCTCTATTTTCTATTTATATCTGTTTGTAAGGGGCAGCATTTATAATCAGTCAAATTGCCTTCAGGAATCTATTGGTTTATGTTTAAAAAAGCCTCCCACAGATAAAAAGGAAAATGTCATGGTGGTTCCGGGAGGAAAGCCCAGCAAGTTTTTTACGATTATGATGTTTGGTGAACCGGGAGCCGAAATTATGTATCCGAAAATTAATTGCAGATTAGCTCTGGATATTTCATCGATAAACTTATAGCTTCAATCAGTCTGATTACTAACGGCTATTAATTTTTTTAAAAATAATCAGAAAATAACACAACAAATAATAAAAAAAATAAAGGAGCCGCTGTATGTGGGAGCAGGAATATATACCACTTGGGGATAGTCTGTTCTTGTCAGCATTCGCAGCGGCCGTACCGATTTTTGTGTTGCTGATACTCATCGGTGTTTTACGTAAACCGTCCTGGGTGGCCGGACTCTCAGGACTGATGGCGGCAATTCTGATGTCAATTATTGTATATGGCATGCCTTTGCCCCAGATAGTCAGTTCGGTCAGCATGGGAGCCGCTTTTGGCCTTTTCCCCATAGGCTGGATAGTATTCTGGGCAGTAACGCTTTACCGAATCACAGTGGATACCGGTAATTTTGCGATCATCAAGGATTCTATCGGTGGCCTGACTACTGACCGCAGAATTCAGGCGATGTTGATCGCCTTTGCCCTGGGTGCCTTTATAGAAGGGGCTGCAGGGTTTGGAACGCCGGTTGCAGTAGCTGCTGCCATGTTAACAGGGCTGGGTTTTTCACCGTTTTTTGCTGCGGCTATTTGTCTGCTTGCCAATACCGCACCAGTTGCCTTTGGCTCGATCGGTATACCCGTCATAACTCTGGCGGGGATAACGGGTATACCTGATATGGAATTAAGTGCCTGGGTAGGGCGCTTGTGTGCTCCGGTGGCATTATTTATTCCTGCTTATCTGGTGTTGGTGATGGGAGGCTGGAAGGGACTGAGAGGCGTCCTGCCTGCTGCACTGGTTTGTGGTATCAGTTTTGCTGGTATGCAGTTTTTTATGTCTAATTACGTTGGTGTGGAACTGGTCGACATTGCGGCATCGCTCTCGGCCATCGCAGGTCTGGTTATTCTGCTTAAGCTTTGGCAACCTTCTGATAATTTTGTCTGGGCTGGAGAAACGCAGCAAACGACAATGATCATCAGTTCGCATGGCTTTGGGCGTACGTTGCTGGCCTGGTCTCCCTATCTGTTTCTGGTTTTCTTTGTCTTGTTGTGGGGCAGTGGTGTGATTAGTGAACTGCTGAATAGCGCCACTGTAGTCATTCAATGGCCTGGTTTGCATAACCAGATTATCCAGTCAGCGCCGGTAGTTGCCAATCCAACGCCTTATGCTGCCAACTACACCCTTAACTGGATTTCCGCAGGGGGGTCTGCCTGCGGATTTGCGACAGTAGCAGCAGCGCTGATATTCAGAATGTCCGTTAGGGATTACTTTATTTTACTCGCATCAGTATTCAGGCAACTCGCTTTTAGTCTGCTCACCATCGCGTCTGTACTGGGGCTGGCATTTCTGATGAATTACAGTGGTGCAACTGTAACGCTGGGGCTGGCCTTTGCAGCAACTGGTACCTTGTTTCCGTTTTTCAGTGCCTTGCTGGGATGGCTCGGCGTATTCCTGACCGGAAGCGATACTTCAGCCAATGCACTGTTTGGTAATCTGCAGGTAATCACTGCAAACTCACTTGGCCTTGATCCGGTGTTGATGGCCTCGGCCAATTCAGCGGGAGGGGTGATGGGCAAAATGATCAGCCTGCAAAGTCTGGCAGTTGCGGTGGCTGCGACGGGTATGTCGCGCTCCGAAGAAGGTAAGTTATTCCGTTTTACCTTTAAACATAGTGTGTTTCTGGCTGTTGTTATAGGCTTATTAACCATGCTGTATGCATATGTGTTTTGAACAAACATAATAACTATAAGCCTGTTTAGGACTCAGTCTGCTTCTTATATATTTATCAGAGATTCCATCGTTGGCTTGAGATTAAGTTTTTAAAAATATATAAAACCAGGATGGTCGATAGTTCCAATAATCCGTTACAGCGTGGCCTGGAAAATATTCAGGCGCCATTTTCCAAATTTATCCGTGCGCAGACTAGCAGCAGCATATTTATGCTGGTAGCGGCTATAGCGGCGCTTTGGTGGGCAAACTCAGCCTATTCCTCTTTTTATCAGAATCTTTTAGCCACGCATCTGGGTATTTTTTTTGAAGAAATCAAACTAGAAGCCTCATTGAAGCACATTGTTAATGACGGCCTGATGGTGTTGTTTTTCTTCCTCATAGGTCTGGAAATAAAACGGGAATTACTGAGTGGAGATTTAGCAAAGCCTGCAAGCAGATATATGCTGATTCTATGCGCACTAGGCGGCATGCTTTGTCCGGCCGCAATTTATCTGGTGATTAACTGGTCGCTGGATTCAAAAATGGGCTGGGGAATTCCAATGGCAACCGATGCCGCATTTGCACTAGGTGCACTAGCCTTAATGAAAAAGCGACTGCCTGCCAGTTTATTTGCATTTGTTGTGGGCCTGGCAATTGTCGATGATATTGGTGCAATTCTGGTTATTGCTTTTTTTTATACGCAGGAAATAAATTTATTTTATTTAATGTTTTCACTTGTTCTGATTATGAGTCTTGGGCTGGCTAACTATGCAAATATACAGCACCCCCTGGTTTATATAATTATCGGCATTCCGGCAAGCTGGTTAATGTATCAATCAGGTGTTCATCCAACTTTTGCAGGTATTCTGATTGCCATGACTGTTCCTGCCAGTCCCAAAAAATCTGCAATGAAAATGTTGGCGAAAGCGAAAGAAAAAATAGATGAAATACAGAAAAGTGATGAAGCTATTGATCCACTTGGCAGCCGCCAGCATCATAAAAAACTAGTCGCTGTACGTGATTATTCCGAATCTGCCAGTGTGCCACTTCGACGCTGGGAAGATGCATTGGATCTGCCAATATCATTACTGGTCCTGCCATTATTTGCATTGCTCAACGCTGGTTTACCGTTAAGTCTGGATACGCTTGCTGAAAGCGTAAAGAGTCCGATAGGCATGGGGATATTGGGCGGACTCATTTTCGGTAAAGTCCTTGGTGTTTCAGGTGCATGCTGGATAGCCTTACACTTTAAGATAGGGGAGTTGCCAGAGGGTTTGAATTTCAAATATGTCCTGGGCGCTTCATTTATCACAGGCATTGGCTTTACGATGTCGACGTTTATATCCACACTTGGTTTTGATGCTCAGCCGGCCTACCTGCAACTTGCTAAAACAGCCATTATTGTGGCTTCAATAATAGCGGCGTTTATGGGGCTAATGATTTTATGGTTTATTTCAAGGAATGAGAAAGATACTGAAACGCATTAATTGGTAATAAAACTATAACTGGATGATGCATGCGGAATCGAATCCTTTTCAGAAATTTGCCCAGGCCTATGCTGAGGGCTAATTAAAAATTATGCTGCAAAATATTGCTAAAGTAGATTAAATTTCGTTAAGAATATTTTTTTTATCTTTATCCATGTCTGGTCTGAATCTGTAAGAAATTCTCCCTGTAAATAAGGGCTGTTTCTCTTGATGGGCATTTCAGTAGGCCAATATTATCCGTCCGCTTTGTCATATAGAGTCGGGTTTACGCGGAATCAGTTAAACAGCTGTTAAGTATGTAAAGAATATGGAAATATCACAGTGTTTTATTGTTAATTAAGAACTTTACTTTACACTTAGCGGCTTGAATTATTCCGGCGAATCTTTGACTATTCTATTGTTTTCATTGGTCTCTCACTCGTAGAACTGTATTTATGAATAAACTCGTCCTTTACTGTTTGCTTCTGTGCCTGCCATTACAAGCCTGGGCTCAGCAAACTGCTTATCTTGATTCAAAGCGCTTTGAGATGATCAGGCTGGCTGAAGAGCCGGTAATTGATGGGGTGGTTGATGAGGCAGTCTGGGACCAGGCAGCAGTCATTACTGATCTTCACCAGATGCTGCCGTTCGAATATACCGATCCCAGCCAGCAAACAGAGATTCGTATTTTTTATACCGAAGACGCTGTTTATGTGGCTGCCCGGCTGCTGGAAGAGCAGCCGGGAGGTATCACGGCAAATATTCTTAAACAATATGATGCCAATTTATCCGCTGATGACTGGTTTATGGTGCAACTTGATACCTATAGAGACAGGCGCAGCGGTTATCGCTTTGCCACCAATGCCAATGGTGTGCGCTGGGATGCGATCTTCAAGAGTCCGACAGATATGCAGGCAGACTGGCAGGGTATCTGGCAGGGAGAAAGCGCCTTTGATGAAAATGGCTGGACCACCGAAATTCGCATTCCTTTCCAGACCCTTTCTTTCGATCCCGAAAATTCAGATTGGGGTATCAATTTTATTCGCAATATTCAGCGTAACGGTGAAAGAATTGCCTGGTATTCGCGTGACCGCCAGTTTAATGCAGGCGATACGGGAATAGCACAAGGGATGACAGGCATAAGACAAGGCATGGGTCTGGATGTTGTGCCGAGTCTTACATTAAGAAGAGAGCATGTTTACGGTAATGGAGCAAGGGCGGGCGTAGAAGAAAATTTCGAGCCATCTGTGGATATTTTTTACAAGGTGACATCGGCCCTCAATGCCTCGCTGACCATTAATACAGATTTTTCGGCTACCGAGGTTGATAACCGACAAGTAAACCTGACGCGATTTTCGCTGTTTTTTCCGGAAAAAAGGGATTTCTTTTTACGTGATTCTGATATTTTTGAATTTGGCCAGATCGGCACTTATGGTTTTAGTAATCGAGATGGTACTGGTAATTCCTCAATAACGGGTTCAATTCAACAAAACGCCAGACCTTTTTTCTCACGCCAGATTGGTTTGAGTGGCAGTGGTGCCCCGGTAGATCTTGCAGTCGGCGGTAAATTAAGCGGTAGAGTCGGTAATTTTACCGTGGGTTCATTGCTGATCTCGCAGGATGAAGATGTTTTAAATGGCGTCGAGGCGAGCGAAATTTTTGTCGGTCGTGCCGTCAGAAATGTGCTATCGGAATCGCAGCTGGGCATCATAATGACGGATGGCGACTCCCAGTCCAATCTGGACAGTAACCTGTTCGGTGCTGATTTTCGCTATCGAAATTCCCGGCTTCCCAATAATAAGACCGTCGAAGCCAATGCCTGGGTTCAGAAAACCGATACAGAAGGCAAACAGGGCGATGACCTGGCCTATAGTTTTAGTCTGAGTTCACCAAACAGCACAGGTTGGCAGGGTGCGGCAGTTTATAGTCGGGTGGAACAGAATTTTGATCCGGCGGTCGGCTTTGTCAGTCGCACAGGCATCGAGGATCTTGCCGTAAACGGCGGCTATATGCATCGTCTGGAGAGTGGCAGTTACTTGCGAAATATTTACGTAACTGCCGAAGGATACAGGGCGAATCTGCTTTCCAGCGGGCAATTAAGTTCAGAAGATTTAGCGATCAGAATTGCTTTATTCAACCAGACTAATGACAAACTGTTTACTAAGATATCAAGAAAGCGTGAAGTGCTGTTAAATGATTTCACCATCTTCAGGGCCTCGGATGGCAGCCGTTCGGTTGTTATACCGGCTGGAGAATATGAGTTTTACGAATGGTTGCTTTTTCCTAATTTTGCCACTCAGCGTCCACTTTCCGGCAGTCTTAACATTCAGCTAGGTGAGTATTATAACGGTGACCGCGTGCAACTGGGTTTTAACTCAACCTGGCGACCGACCCGCCAATATGAACTGGGATTAAGTTTCAGTGAAAATTCCATCAAGCTGCCCGGCGGGGATTTCAAGGTGCGTTTGACCAGCATAAATGCGAACCTGGCTTTTAATTCACGCTGGTCCTGGTCCAACTTTTTGCAGTATGACAATGTATCGGAGAATATGGGTTTTAACAGTCGTTTGAACTGGGTGCCTGCATCAGGCCAGCAGGCCTTTCTGGTATTTAATTACGGCGCCCAGGATATCGATAAGGACAACAACTTCACGACGACAAATTCAGATATATCCATGAAGTTCAGTTATACCTTTCGTTATTGAGATTCAGTCCGAAGCAGGTTACTTTCTAGCCTGCTTAAATACAGTTAACCCCCTGGATTAAGTATTGGAGTCTTAGGCAAATAATGCTTAAGCTGTTAACACATTAATTCGATATTCAATACAAAAAGGTAATTCACTATGCGAATAATAGTTTCGATGATCATCCTGGTGTTTGTTTTTGTCGGACAGGCTCAGGCCCAAGCCATTGCAGAGGGTCCCTCAGGTAGCGCTTTCTGGGATTCCCTTCCGCGCAGTGTTCCCGATGCCATGCAGAGGGGAGATATCTACTGGATGCATGAGCGTAGCGATGCCCCACCATCGGCAAGAGGCTGGAATGTTATTTATGTCAGTGAAGGTGCAAACGGCGAGCGGGAATTTGTTTCCGGTGAAATATATGTGCCACGACGACCGGCACTTACCGAACGGAAAATGATGATCTGGGCTACAGGAACTACCGGCACCCAGGATTCCTGTGCTCCGTCCAGAAATGAATTATTCAGGCTGGATGGGCGATCTTCCAGGGTGCCGAGTATAGAGGTGCTGCTGGCGCGAGGTTATGTTGTGGTTATGAGTGATTACCAGGGCTCCGGCACACCCGGCCCAACGGCCTATTTGCAGGGAGAATTACAGGCCAAAGCCTCCTTTGATATAGCCCGCGCGGCCAGGTCTTTGCCTGCTGCACGAGCCGGTGTTGATGTCGGAATCTATGGATTTTCGCAGGGCGGACAGACTGCGCTGTGGGCTGCACATATCGTCGAGGACTATGCACCGGAGTTTAATCTGGTAGGGGCCGTGCCTTTGGCGCCGGCGTCAAGACATGTGGATTTATCCTTTTATGATCTCGGCATTCCTGTCAATAACGGTTATTTCATAATGCGTATGGCTGGCCTGCAGGTTGGTCACCCGGAACTGCGCTTAAGTGATATTTTGACAGAAACCGGATTATCCATGCTGACGGCCCAGTCCTGGGGTTGTTATGAAATATTTGAGGCGGCCGCGCAGTTAACTGAACCCTATGCCAAACCGGAAGCACTTGAATCCGGCACAGCCTGGCGGGCGTGGTTAGAAGAAAACGATGAATTTTTACCCATAGACGAGAATATACCGTTCCTGATTGTTCAGGGCGTCGAGGATGTAGATGTGCCGGTTGAACTGAGCAGAGAGGTGGTCGATGATCTTTGTGAACAAAATAGCCAGGTTCAGTATATTGAAATGGCAGGGGCAGATCATTTTGGTGTGTTCTATCCTGGTGGCGCATTGGTAGCTGACTGGTTTGATGAGCGATTTGCGGGTCGGGCTGTGCAAAATAATGTTTGCGACTAATAAAATCCCCAAAAACTTTGCGAAAATAAGACAAGGGAAAAGTAAAATGACACTACAAAAACTGCCTTTCAGAAAAATTTCAAGCATCAGCATCTGCTTATTGATACTTAGTTTGAGTTTCAAGGGCTTTGCACAGCAGCCACCATCACCACCGGAACTGAGCTTTGCCTTCGAGGTGCTGGTCGAAGTGGCTGACCCTACCGTTATAGGTGTCTTGCCAAACGGGACACGACGTATCGTTGATATTCTGGGTGGCAGTTTTGAAGGCTCAGGCATTAAAGGCAGAGTTGTGCCAGGTGGAGCCGACTGGCAAATTATCCGTGCCGACGGTTTTACCGACATTGATGCCCGCTACACACTGGAAACCGAAGACGGCGACCTAATTTACGTATCAAATATCGGCATCAGACATGCGCCACCGGAGATCATCAGCCGGCTCAATGCCGGCGAAGTTGTCGATCAGTCGCAGATTTATTTTCGCGCCATACCCAGGTTTGAAGCGAGTGCGCCGGAACTCGAGTGGTTAATGAAATCCATCTTTGTTGCGACAGGGGAGCGCTATCCTAATGGCGTTGTGATACGTTTCTGGCAGGTACATTAAGCAGATCAGCTTAAACATCCTTTTCAAGCTGAGACATAATAAATTTCAAACTGAAGCACTAGCCCGTATTCTAAAAAGTGGCTTTCTGGGCAAATCAGAATTATCATCTCTACAAAAATAACTCATTGAAAAACATGATAAAACGCAGAGAGTTGATGAAAGGGTCGCTTGCCGGTGTTATTGCACTAAGCCAGAGCCTGCCTGCCTTTTCACAAAGCAGATTAAGTTCATCTGAATTATCCCGCGGTGTGCATCTGATTGAAGGTGGCGGCGCTAATGTGCTGCTTGCCGATCTGGGCGATGAGTTGCTGGTCATTGATGGCGGCTTGCCTGCACATGCCGACAACCTGCTAGAGGAGATTCAAAGTCTCGCTCCGGGTAAGAGCATCACCAGCATGTTTAACACCAACTGGCGCGCTGAACATTGCGGCCTCAACTATGAGTTGGGAAACGCTTGCAGGATCATGGCGCATGAAAATACCCGCCTCTGGCAAGGTGCCGACCCTTATGTGGAATGGGAAGACAAGCATTACCAGCCGATGCCTTCAGCTGCGCAGGCCAACCAGGGTTTTTATACGGGCAGCACACTCGAACTTGGTAATGAAACGCTTGCCTACCAGCATTTGCCTAAAGCACATACCGACGGCGATATCTGTCTGTATTTCAGGCAGGCTGATATCCTGATGGTCAGCGATTTACTGGCCGTTAACAGTTTTCCCCTGATAGATTATTCGACCGGGGGCTGGATACGAGGACTGCGTGATGCAACTCAGACTTTGCTTGAACTGGCCGGAGAAAATACGCTTATTGTTCCTGCTTATGGGCCGGTTCAGGATCGCGCAGCACTGGAAATACAGTTTACGCTCCTGGCCGAGACCTGGGATGCTGTTGTTGCGGCTTTTCAAAATGGTCGCAGTCTGGATGAATTTCATGCTGCAGACCCGATGGCTGCTTACAGGGCGGAGCGGGGTGATCCATCTTTATTCCTGCAGCAGGTCTATCGCAGCACCTGGTACCATGTGACCGAGCGAACGGTTCCTAATGTTATTTAGTAAAGTCATGAACGGCATAATGCTAAAAAAATCAATAGTCTGTGCGGGCCTGGGTCTCTGGTCGGCATGCGCGTTTGCGGCAGATAGCAGTCCCGCTGCGCTGGATGCGCTAACAGAAAACTGGCAGACAATAGAAAGATACTGCATGGACTGCCATAACTTTCAGGATTATTCCGGTGGAATAGATTTCACGCTCTTTGATCCGGCGGATGTGGTGCCGGAAGCTGAGACCTTCGAACTGGCACTGACCAAACTCAGAACCAATGTCATGCCGCCGCCAAATCAGCCACAACCAGATGAAGCAAGCCGCTGGGAATTGATTGCGAGCCTGGAGCGGGCACTGGATGAGCATGCGGCAACAAATTCAAATCCTGGTCGTGTTGGCCTGCACCGCCTTAATCGCAGTGAATACATCAATGCTATCTATGATCTCACCGGTGTTGAGCTGGCTGCAGATGTATTGCCACAGGATGACAGTAGTGGCAGCTTCGACAATATCGCCAATGTACTGAAAGTGTCTCCTTCCTTTCTGGATCAGTTTATTTCCGCAGCACGACTGGTGAGTTCGACCGCTATAGGTGATCCAGAACCGCGCGTTGAAATCAGCACTTATGCTATGGATAGCTCGGATCAGACCAGCCATATACATGGTCTGCCTCTGGGAACGCGTGGTGGCGTGCTGGTTGAGCATGTTTTTCCGGTCGATGCAGAGTATGCCTTCAGTGTCGGGGGCTTGATCACCCGCTTGTATCATCTGGGCTTCGAGTATAAAGACGATCTCATTATTACGGTGGATGGTGTTGAAGTGTTCAGGCGTAATATTGGTGGTGAAGAAGACCTGAAATATCTTGACCAGCAGCAGGCGACAGCAATCGCCGATATCAATTCCCGCTTTAGTGATATACGTATTCCGATAAGTTCGGGTAAACATGCCATCGGTCTTGCTTTTATCGAGCACAGTTTCGCTGAGTCGGATGAGCCCCTGCATCATACCGGTGTGAATGTCGGCATGAAGCGTATCAGCGTTGCCGAGACCTTGAGTATTGCCGGGCCTTATGAGCCTACTGGTGTTATCAAGACAGCCAGCAGGCAGAAAATCATGATTTGTGAGCCGGCAAGCCCTGCTGAGGAACTGGACTGCGCAAGAAGAATATTCACTAATCTGGCGACCCAGGCATTTCGCCGTCCGCTCACAGGCACCGACCTTACAGCGCCGATGCAGTTTTATGCAGAAGCTCGTGAAAATGGAAATTTTGATGCCGGCATCAAAAATGGCATGGTTTCAATTCTCACCAGTCCCAAGTTCCTTTATCGCAGCGAGCTGGCTCCAGGCGATGTGCAGGTAGGTGAGGCTTTTGTACTCAGCGATCTGGAACTTGCCTCCAGGCTGGCGTTCTTTTTATGGAGTTCCGTGCCCGATACGCAATTGATCGATTTAGCGGCCCGGCAGGTACTTTCCAGCCCGGAAGTACTGGAATCAGAGATCGAGCGCATGCTGGCAGATTCCCGTGCTACAGCCCTGATAGATAATTTTGCCTTTCAGTGGTTAAAGTTACGCGCCCTGAATGAGGCTGATCCGGATGATGAGAGTTATCCTAAATATGATCCAGGCTTGCGTGATGACATGATTCAGGAAATGCGACTCTTTATTGGCAGTATCATGCAGGAAGATCGCAGCGTCGTTGACCTGCTCTCTGCCGATTACAGTTTCATCAATGAGCGTCTGGCCTTAAATTATGGCATTGCAGACATACGTGGTGATCAATTTCGTCGAGTGCAACTTGAAGATGAGGTGCGCCATGGTCTGCTGGGTAAAGGCGCTGTACTGATGGTGACTTCCTATGCGAACAGAACCTCCCCGGTACTTCGCGGTGCCTATATTATGGAAAACCTGATCGGTGTTGAGCCTGCTTCACCACCGCCTAATGTAGAGGCCTTCCCGGAAACGCCGGAAGGCGCTGATATTGCTCTGACTGTCAGAGAGAGATTGGAATCCCATCGGGCAAATCCCTCCTGTGCCGGTTGTCACGATGTGATGGACCCTTTGGGCTTGGCCCTGGAGAATTTCGATGGTATTGGCGCCTGGAGAGAGCGAGACAGCGATGCCGGTAATGAACTAATCGATGCCTCCGGACGGCTGGCCAGTGGAGAGCCCATTAATGGTGTGGTTGATATGCGCGAAGCTTTATTAAGAAGGCCGGAACAGTTTGTGCAAACTTTTACGCGTAAATTATTAAGCTATGCCCTGGGCAGAACAGTTGAGTATCATGATATGCCGACTGTTCGTTCTATTACGCGAGCTGCGGGCGAAGACGATTTTAAATTTTCAGCCATTGTAAAAGGTATTATCAACAGCGATCAGTTCAGGATGTCGACTGTTCCTGAAACAGAGTTAACGATAGTTGCACAATAAAGGAGCAATTCATGTTTATAACAAAAAAACATCTGGCTCGCAGAACATTTTTACGCAATGTGGGAGTCAGTATTTCGCTGCCTTTGCTGGATGCCATGATTCCGGCGGCTACTGCTCTGGCGCAAACTGCTGCGGTGGCTCCGCCACGTATGGGCTTTTTCTATTTTCCGCATGGCGCTGTGATGGCTAACTGGACGCCCGAACGAAGTGGCTCTGATTTTGAATTGAAATCCATATTAGAGCCACTTGCCCCATTTAAGGATAAATTAACAATCGTCAGCGGTCTGGAAAATAAACGTGCCAATGGCCCCGTACATGCAATTACACCTGGCACCTGGCTCAGCGGTGAAGTACCACGCGTAAGCCATGATCCTTTTGGCGGTATTACCATTGACCAGATAGCTGCTCAGCATATCAGCCAGGACACGCCCATGCCTTCGATTGAAGTAGCCACTGAAGCAGTAGGCCCCTGTGACCGGGATTATGGTTGTTCCTATGGATCAACCATTTCTTTCAGAACGCCTAACACGCCATTACCAATGGAAAACAATCCCAGAAAACTGTTTCAAAGTCTGTTCGGTGTAGGCGACAGTCCGGAGGAGCGTGCTGCAATGTCTGCACAGACAGGCTCTATTCTTGATCTTGTGATGGCTGAAACAACTCAGTTGCAAAATCAATTGGGTGCTGCTGACCGACAGGCTTTAAGTGATTACCTTGAGAGTGTGCGTGAAATTGAACGCAGAATACAAAAAACTGCTGAACATGATATGTCAGCCGTAGTTCTGCCAGATGCACCACAAGGTATCCCGGATGCTTTCGATGAGCATATGAATTTGCAAATGGATCTGATTGCACTGGCCTGGCAGGCCAATATGACCCGCGTGGCCTCCATGATGCTGGCGGCTGAAGTCAGTAACAAAACGTATAATCATATTGGAGTATCAGATGCTTTTCATCCGCTCTCACATCATCAGAATAATCCAGCAAAAATGGCACGCCTGGTACGAGTGCAGGAATACCACAGCAGAGTATTTGCACGCTTTGTTCAGAAACTGGCTGATACGCAGGATGGTGATGGCTCGATGCTTGATAATGCCATACTTCTGTATGGCAGTAATATGAGCAACAGTAATGCGCATGATCATTTTCCCTTGCCATCGGCGATTGTCGGTACCGGAGGTGGAAGGATCAAGGGCGGCCAGCATCTTGTTTATCCGGATTACACGCCTGTTTCCAATCTGATGCTTACCTTGATGGACCGCATTGGTGTCGAACTCGAAAGTTTCGGTGATAGCACCGGCCGGTTTGCCGAGGTCTAGTTGATGTTGCGCAGGCTCACTTTTCTTTTGTTTGCCTTGCTGGCTAACCCAGGCCTGATTCCTGCTGCCAGTGCACAGCAGGAGATGCTGGAGCTGGCCAGCAGGGGAGAAACGCAAACTGTTCTGGATGCATTGACTGATCAGACACTGGTTGGTGCCATGCAGGCGGACGGTACCAGCCTGCTGCACTGGGCCGTTTATTATGATGACCTGACACTGGCAAAGCGCCTGCTTGAGCTGGGCGCTGATGCGCAGTTACAGAATAATTATGGTGCCAGTCCCATGGCACAGGCGGCCATAGTCGGCAATCCGGATATGCTGGAGGCTTTGCTGGAAGCCGGTGTGGATCCAAATGAACGATATGCCGATGGACAGACAGCTCTGATGATTCTGGCCCGGACCAATAACCTGAGAGCTGCAGAGTTGCTGCTTGAGGCCGGTGCTGATGTAAATATGGTGGAACAATTTCGTGGACAAACAGCCCTGATGTGGGCTGCTGCACAAAAGCAGGCCGAGATGTTGAAACTGCTGTTGGAACATGGTGCAGATCCAAACGCACGTTCAAGCCTGAATAACTGGCAACGCCAGGTGACAGCAGAGCCACGACTGAAAGTTATGCCGGTGGGAGGACTGACACCACTGCTGTACGCAGCCAGGGAAGGCTGCACACTTTGTACGCTCTATCTGATAGAGGCCGGAGCTGACATTCAGATGACCGACCCTGAAGGCATCAGTCCATTAATTATGGCCTGTTTAAATGCCCATTGGGATTCTGCCCGTTTACTGTTGGAGGCAGGTGCCTACATTGATAAGTGGGATATATACGGGCGCTCTCCGCTTTATGCTACTGTCGATTACAACACTATTCCTCACGGTGGCCGTGTGGATAAGGTATCCAGTGATTTAACAAGCAGTTTTGAATTCCTGACGATGTTATTGGAAGCCGGAGCCAATCCAAATCTGCAGTTAAAATTACTGCCTCCCTTTCGTGAACTCAGTCTGGACCGGGCTGCTAGAGGTGATCGTCTTTTGCTTATTGCCGGTACAAGTTCCCTGATACGGGCTGCCAGAGGAGCCGATGTTGAGGCAATTGAAATTCTCCTGGAGCATGGCGCCTTAATAGACCTTCCCAACGATAACGATGTCACAGCACTCATAGCTGCTGCCGGTTACGGACAGGAACCGGGTGCCACTCGCGGACGATTCAGAACCCAGGCAGAGGCCTTGCTCGCCACCCGGGCTTTGCTGGCAAACGGGGCTGCGGATATCAATCACCAGGACAATACGGGCATCACCGCGCTACATGCTGCTGCGGATCAGGGTTGGGCTGACATCGTCGCACTACTGCTCGAATATGGCGCTGATCCCGCTATCGAAGATAGTTTCGGCACCACAGCGCTGGATTATGCGCTGGGCAGAGGTGGTCGTTTTAATGGTGGAGGCGGTGGCAATGTCTCTCCGGAAACTGCTGCTTTGCTGGACCCTTCAGTCTCTGTTCCCGGTTCCCGCTAATCACAAAGAAACCCATCAGAATCTTGCTGATTTGCTGTTTACTTACAGGCAGACTTGAGTGCATATTGTTATTGCAGTGACAAACTAAATCTCACTGGCGGGAATTAAATCCATTACTTTATATCGAAGTATTGCCGGCGCTTAAAGGTGGGCCTGATCCTGGATTTCCTGATGCACAAGTTTGATTGAGGTATTTTGGATAAGTATGGAATCGCAATTTGTTGATGTAATGATTTGGGCAGGGATCCTGTTTTGTCTGAGCCAGTCTGCCATGTTTTCCGGATTGAATCTGGCATTATTAAGTATTAGCCGCTTACGTCTTGAAGTATTAGCGACTACGGGCAATAAAGACGCTCAAAAAATTCTGACATTGCGGCAGGATTTTAATTTTCTGCTTACTACAATTTTGTGGGGCAATGTCGCAATCAATGTATTGTTAACCCTGCTATCCAATTCGGTTATGGCAGGCATGCTGGCCTTTTTCTTTTCAACCTTTGTCATTACATTCTTTGGCGAAATAACACCGCAGGCCTATTTTTCAAGACATGCCATGCGCATGGGTTCCATGCTTGCACCCGTTCTGCGTTTTTATCAATTTCTGCTTTACCCTTTCGCAAAGCCCTGTGCATTGATTCTGGATTGGTGGCTTGGTAAGGAAGGTATTAATTATTTCAGGGAAAGTGATCTTCGTGAAGTCATTAACAGGCATATTGAAGCCGTCGATTCAGAAGTAGATATGCTGGAAGGGGTTGGGGCTTTAAACTTTTTGGCTCTTGATGATAGTTCTGTCGTGGATGTCGGTGAAGTAGTTGATGCTGATAGCATCATCAGGCTACCCTTTGAGAATGAGAAACCCTTGTTCCCGGTCTTTGAGCGTTCTGTAAAAGACCCGTTTCTGCAGAAGTTAAATCAGTCTGGTAAGAAGTGGATCATAATCCTGAATATGGAGAACAGGCCACAAATGGTCATGAACGCCAATGAGTTTCTCAGGGTCGCTTTATTTGGAGACGGACAGATTGATCCTGCTGACTATTGCCATAAACCGGTGCTTGCTACCGAGTTAAATGTATTGCTGGGTAAAGTGCTCTCGGAATTAACCAGGAATTCGATTTCCCAGTCAGGTAGCGTTATCAAGAATGATCTTATATTGATCTGGTCCGGGCAAAAACGCGTTATTACCGGTTCCGATATTCTTGGCAGATTGTTAAAAGGAGTTGTGCATCCAGCAGGATTTGATGGCAACTTTAAAGCCAATATTAAATTGTAATTATAAAGTGATCTGAATAAACCGGTTAATTAATGAATAAAGCAAAAGACAAGATGCATGACAGTGCGCCTGCAGATAAGACTCACACACAAGCTCCTCATGCACTCGAAAATTCGGCAGTATTTGAGACATTTGACACCTCTGAAGATGGACTGTCGTCTGCTGAAGTAGCCGCCAGACTGGCTAAATATGGCGCAAATAAATTACCGGTAGCAGCAGCAGTTCCGGCCTGGAAGCGGTTTCTCCTGCAGTTTCATAACGTGCTTATTTATATTCTTTTCGCAAGTGCCTGTATCAGTTTTTTACTGGAGCACTTTGTTGATGGTGGCGTCATACTTGCTGTTGTCATCATTAATGCCATAGTTGGTTTTATACAGGAAGGTAAAGCAGAGCAGGCTTTGTTATCTATCATGACGATGACCAAGACCCAGTGTATGGCTGTTCGTGATGGAGCATTGATTAGTCTGGATAGTGCTGAGCTTGTTCCTGGTGATATCGTCACGGTACAGGCGGGTGATCGGGTGCCGGCTGATATACGCCTGTATTTTTGTAAGGATTTACAGTGTGATGAATCTGCCCTCACCGGTGAATCACAGCCGGTAGAAAAGCATAATCGACCCATTGAGATATCTGCACCGCTGGCAGAGCGAATGAATATGGCTTTTATGGGCTCAATGGTTACCTTCGGCCTGGCCAGAGGCGTTGTTTGCAATACTGGTCTTAATACTGAAATAGGCGCCATCAGTGAACTGGTACAAACTGCGCAACTATCTGAAACTCCGCTGCAAAAACAGCTAAAGCAATTTGCACAGCAATTAAGCTTCCTGATATTAATTATTTCATTAGTCAGTATGGGTTTTGGTGTGCTGTTTCGCGAGTACACTTTTAGTGAGATGTTTCAGGCGGCAATCGGGATTGCAGTTGCTTCAATCCCTGAGGGCTTGCCAGCAATTGTAACAATCGCCCTGGCGATAGGTGTGCAGCGCATGGTTAAAAAGAATGCCCTGGTCAGGCGTTTACCGAGCGTGGAAGTGCTGGGTTCAGTTGACGTCATCTGTTCGGATAAAACCGGCACGCTGACCACAAATGAAATGACAGGCAGGGAAATAATAAATGCCGCAGGTCATTATAAGGTGAGTGGAGAAGGCTACCGTCCCGAAGGTGCCATTACTGACATAAATTCGCAAAAAAATATTCCGCTTGGCCATGACGAGCTGATTAACCAGGCCTGCCTGCTGGCAGTTCTGTGCAACGATGCAAATCTGACAGAAGCAAATAAGCATTGGGAATTACACGGCGATCCGACAGAAGGAGCCTTGCTGGTACTGGCAATCAAGCATGGTTTTACCCGGAGTAATATTAACCATGACTGGCCGCGTATTGATGAGCTGCCTTTTGAAACTGATCGCCGCTATATGGCGACTATGCATCATAATGCAGAAAACCAGAAAATTTTGGCGGTGAAGGGGGCGCCGGATCGCATACTGGAATATTGTGATACGCAACTGGGTATTCAGGGTGTAGAAGCACTTGATTACGAGCACTGGAAAGAAAGCATGACCAGTCTTGCGGAAAAAGGCATGAGAGTGATGGCACTGGCACAAAAGAATATGCCGCCAGATTCTTCGACACTTGGGCATTCAGAGGTTGAAAATAACCTGACTCTGGTTGCACTGGTCGGAATATCTGACCCTCCACGACCCGAAGCCATATCCAGTATCCAGGTCTGCCATAACGCAGGTATTACAGTAAAAATGATTACCGGAGATAACCCTGTTACTGCCATGGCTATTGGCAGTGAGATGGGACTGAATACAAAAAGGGTCCTCACCGGAGCTGAACTGGATAAAATGGATATTCCGGCCCTTTCCCGGGCCGCTGAGGAAGTAGATGTATTTGCCAGAACAAGCCCGGCCAACAAACTGCAGTTGGTAAAGGCTTTAAGAAACAGCGGTCATGTGGTTGCCATGACGGGTGACGGAGTCAATGATGCTCCGGCTCTGAGGCAGGCAGATATTGGCGTTGCCATGGGAAGAAAGGGTACAGATGCTGCCAAGGAGGCATCGGATATTGTACTCACTGATGACAAATTCAGCACGATAGCGATAGCTGTAGAGGAAGGGCGTACAGTATATGACAATATTGTAAAATCCATTTTATTTATCCTGCCTACCAGTCTGGCGGAAGCCGGTGTCATTATTGTTTCAATATTTGCCGGCAAGGTCTTGCCCATAACACCGGCACAGATTCTCTGGATAAATCTGGTTACCACGGTAACACTTGCGCTGGCTCTGGCCTTTGAAGCCCCGGAGCCTGGAATAATGGATCGGCCACCCCGCACTGCGGGTAAAGGTTTAATTTCAAAAGCCTTGCTAAGCAGAATAGTGCTTGTGGGTTTCTACTCTGCTGCGGTTATTTTCTGGTTGTTTTCTTACTACAGAAATCAGGGAGCCAGTATCGAATATTCACGGACTATTGCCATCAATGCACTGGTGATGATTGAAGCAATATATCTGATAAATTGCCGCTTTCTTTATAAAAGTATTTTTATGCTGAGGATTTTCAAAGGCTTTTTCCCGACAGCCTTGGCTATAATCTGTGTGCTTCTGTTGCAAATTATTTTTACCTATCTTCCGCTTTCACAGCAAATTTTTGGTTTACAGTCGATCGTTATACAAGACTGGATTTTTATGGCATGTGCTACCTTGCCAATTCTGCTGCTGGTCGAGGCTGAAAAATATCTCTGGCGAAGTCTGTCATCCAATACAGAACGGCCAATAAACAAAAAAGCATATGGATAAATCGATAAGAAATTCTATTGATAGTCAGCGGTAATTTTTTTCAGGATATCGATATAGCATTGTTGAGCCTGAGTGGCTTGCCAGTCCTTACGAAGCGTCAAGCCGATTGGTCGGCGACTCTCGGGTAACAATACCGGCAGTGTCGCCAGCAAACCTGCTTCAATTTCAGGCAGGAGCTGGCGTCTGGATAATAATGCTACGCGATCAGTGTTTAACAATAATCCTCTTGTAGCGACCGTGGAACTACACTCAATAATATGTTCCGGCTCCGGCAGATTTTTATGTTTAAAAATATTTTGGAAACGATGACGTGAAGGTGTGCCAACGCGAGGAGCAATCCAGTCCAGTTCGGCCAGGTCAGCCAGTTGCAGAGTCTTATGCTCCAGCATGGGGTGATCGGCTCTGACCAGCACAGACAATTCATCTTCAAACAGTGGCTGCTGTCTGATTTCTTTTAAAGGACTAGGTTCGCGTAATGCGCCGAGAATAATATCGATACGACTGTGCAGCAGTGCATGTATCAACTCGTCATAAGGGCCATCAATAATACTCAGTTGCAGTTCAGGGAAGCGTTTGATCAGTTCATTAACGGAGGCGGGGACTAAAGCCGTGCGTGCTAATGGCAGAGCACCAATCGACAGCTTTCCTGTCATCCTGCCCTGTATCTCGTTGACTGCATCAATACCTGCCTGAATCTCGGATAATCCGAGACTGGCAAAACGGGCCAGACTTCTGGCCAGAGGGGTAGGTTCGACACCGGTAGCAGAACGAACAAATAAGCTTTGGCCGAGGTTTTTTTCAAGATCCCGTGCTGACCTTTGTACTGTTGGTTGCGCCAGGCCCAGGGAGTTTGCAGCGAAACTGATATTCTTGTGTTCAACAATAGCAATGACGGCCCTGAGCTGGGCATTACTGGCGTTTAAGTGTATTTGCCAGTTTGCTCTGAAACCGGAGGCGCGGGAATATGCTTTAAGGCTTTTTTCAAAATTATGGAAATACTGTAAGGCTCGTTTACTTCGCTGTATTAACTTGCGGCCGGTGACGGTGGCATACATGCCGGTGGATGAGCGATCGAAGAGGGCAGTGCCCAGTTCAGCTTCCATATTGCTAAGACCCTGAGTCAGAGCTGACTGGCTCAGATATACTGCTTCTGCCGCTTTATTAATACTCCCTAAGGCATCAATCTCTATCAATGCTGCTAAATGACGTAAATTCGGCGTATAAAACATGGGGATGTACCGAAGAAAAAATACAAATATAGCAAAAACTTATATCAATAAACAGCTATCGCAGCTGTGCTGGGCAAGCCTTTGTGAAATACTCTAGGCATACTTATTTCCCATGAGGAAGAGCCATGTCAGTGGTCGTAACAAAAATTGATCGAGTCGATGCAAAAACCTGCGCAGCATACCAATCGCTGGGCGTTGCCACTGTGCATGAAGCACTGTCACGCAAAGGTTTGATGGCATCCTACATGCGTCCGATTTATCGTCCTGCACACATAGCGGGTCCAGCCGTGACCTGTGAAGTGGCGCCGGGCGATAACTGGATGATTCATGTCGCCGTTGAGCAGTGCCAGCCAGGTGATGTGCTGGTGGTTACGCCGACCAGTCCCTGTGAAGATGGTTATTTTGGTGACTTGCTGGCGACATCCCTGAAAGCCAGAGGGGTATTGGCCCTAATTATCAATGCCGGTGTACGTGATATTGCTACTTTAACCGACATGCAGTTTCCGGTGTGGTCGAAAGCCGTTTATTCGCAGGGAACCGTCAAGGAAACTATTGCCAATGTGAATGTCCCCATTGTCTGTGCCAATGCGCTGGTTAATCCGGGTGATTTGATTATTGCAGATGATGATGGCGTAGTGGTTGTGCCCAGATTGGAAACAGCGGCAACGCTGAAGAAAGCCCAGGCCCGCGAAGCAAATGAAGAATCCAAGAGGCAACGCTTTGAAGCAGGAGAGTTAGGTCTGGATGTCTACAATATGCGCGAACGCCTTGCAGAAAAAGGGCTTGTCTATGTGGAACGCTTCGAAGACCTTAACAAATAGTATCTTAGTGCAATTTCTTAAGCAGGAGACAAGCTGAAAATGCAACGCGCCATCAATTGCACAGTCATGCGTGGAGGGACCTCCAAAGGCTTGTATTTTTTAGCGACAGATCTGCCTGAGGATCAAAGCACGCGCGATAGAATACTCCTCGCCGTGATGGGTTCACCCGATATACGCCAAATAGATGGTATGGGCGGGGCTCACCCATTGACCAGTAAGGTCGCCATCGTGTCCAGATCGGAACATGCCCAGGCCGATGTTGATTATCTTTTTTTACAGGTTTCGGTTGATCAGGCTCAAGTCAGTGATTCACAAAACTGCGGCAACTTACTTGCCGGTGTCGGTCCCTTTGCTCTCGAACAGGGCTTGCTGGAAATTACTGGGGCTACGACTGATGTTCGTATTCACATGCTAAACACGGACAGCTTTGTGGTAGCAAAAATACAGACTCCGGAGAGGGAGGTGGAATACCAGGGAGATGCCAGAATTGATGGCGTTCCAGGCACTGCTGCACCAGTCCTGTTGGATTTTCTGGATGTGGCCGGTTCCAGCTGTGGAGCCTTATTACCCAGTGGCTCTAATGTGGATGTGATTGATGGCATCGAAGTGAGTTGTATCGACAATGGCATGCCTGTCGTGATTTTGGATGCCAGGGATTTTGGTTTAAGTGGATATGAAGACCCCGAAGTGCTGGAACAAGATACAGACTTAAAGCAGAAAATTGAAAGCATACGATTACAGGCAGGTGAATTGATGAACCTTGCCGATGTGACTCATAAGACAGTGCCTAAAATGACACTGGTTGCACCCGCAAGGGATGGGGGAATTATTTCTACTCGAACTTTCATACCCCATAGAGTGCATGAGGCCATTGGTGTGCTGGGTGCCGTGAGTGTAGCGACTGCTTGTGTCGTTTCCGGTTCTGTAGCGCATAAGGTCAGTGAACAGAATTATAAACCCGGCACGCACAAGTTGACGGTAGAACATCCCACAGGTGCTTTTGTTGTTGAAATTGAATTTGATCAAGAACAGGAGCAGATCAGAGTGTTACGTTCGGCCTTGTTAAGAACAGCCCGTAAATTAATGCAGGGTCAGGTTTTTGTTGCAACTGATAATTATGAAAAGCCATGACTTCATGAATCGAAAAACTGATAGTTTTAAAAATTATGCTCAAAAGGAAAGCAAATGATAATTGATTGTCATGGTCACTACACCACAGCACCGGAACCACATCAGAGATTTCGGGAACAACAACTTGCGCACTTTGAAGATCCAGGCCTGCCTGAACCAACAGCTGCAGTTATTTCTGATGATCAGATTCGAGAAACCATTGAACAAAATCAGCTGAAGTTATTAAGTGATCGCGGTCTGGATATGACGATTTTTTCACCGCGGGCATCTGCCATGGCTCATCATATTGGTAATGAACAGGTATCACTGCAATGGACCAGAGCCTGTAATGATTTGATAAAGCGGGTGGTTGATTTATACCCGCAGACCTTTATTGGTGTTTGCCAGTTGCCGCAGAGCCAGGGCGTGCCAATTGCTCACTCAATCGCTGAACTTGAGCGCTGTGTTCTTGAGCTGGGCTTTGTTGGCTGTAATTTGAATCCGGATCCATCCGGAGGACATTGGACTTCAGCACCACTCACCGATAAGAGCTGGTATCCATTCTATGAAAAAATGGTAGAGCTGGACGTACCTGCAATGATTCATGTTTCGGGATCCTGCAACCATAATTTTCATGCCACCGGTGCACATTATATTAATGCTGATACGACGGCTTTTATGCAGTTTTTAGAGGGTAATCTGTTTAAGGATTTTCCGGATTTACGTTTCATTATTCCTCACGGCGGCGGTGCAGTGCCTTATCACTGGGGCCGCTATCGTGGCCTGGCCGATATGCTTAAACAGCCACCATTGCATGAGCATGTCATGAAGAATGTGTTCTTCGATACCTGTGTCTATCATCAACCCGGAATTGATTTGCTCTTCAAAGTCATTGATATTGACAATATTTTATTCGGTTCAGAAATGGTCGGGGCCGTACGCGGCCTGGATCCCGAAACAGGATTCTACTTTGATGATACAAAACGCTATGTCGATGCCCTTAAGCTCAGTGATGAAGATCGATATAAAGTGTATGAAGGAAATGCCCGCAGAGTTTATCCTCGCCTGGACAAAATCTTGGCGGCATGGGCGGTAAATAAACATGAATAGTAAATTCACGATGGATGAGGACTGGTTGATCTGGCATCAGAATCCCAGCAAACCGATATTCAAGGTACCTCCGGGTGCAGTTGATGCACACTGTCATGTGTTCGGTCCAGGGGATAAATTTCCCTTTGCAGCGCAGCGAAAATACACGCCATGTGATGCATCCCGGCAGCAGTTATTTGCCTTGCGTGATTTTTTGGGCTTTACACGCAATGTGATTGTACAGGCAACCTGTCATGGCGCCGATAACCGTGCACTGGTTGATGCACTGCTTCATTCGAAAGGAAGGGCGCGAGGTGTGGCGACAGTTAAAGCCGATATCAAGACTGAAGAGCTGCTCGAACTTCACACCGCAGGCGTGCGTGGTGTTCGTTTTAATTTTGTTAAAAGATTAGTGGATGCGTTGCCTTTGGATGAACTGGTAGAGATAGCTGCCAAAATCAAAGCTCTTGGCTGGCATATCGTTATTTATTTTGAGGGACAGGAACTTCCTGAACTTTATGATTTTTTCACCTCTCTGGACGCCACCCTGGTTGTTGATCATATGGGCAGACCTGATGTCAGCAGAGCCGTCGATGGTGAAGAATTTAATTTGTTTATGAGAATGTTGGCTGAGCATGACAATATCTGGTCAAAAGTCAGTTGTCCGGAGCGTTTATCCCTGACTGGAGAACCTGAGTATAAGGATGTCATCCCTTTTGCCCGTCGGGTCGTTGAGACCTTTCCTGATCGTGTATTATGGGGTACTGACTGGCCGCATCCCAATATGAAAACACATATGCCTGATGACGGTAATCTGGTGAATTTTATTCCCCATATTGCAACTACAGCTGAATTACAGCAAAAACTCTTGGTAGATAATCCAATGCGTTTGTATTGGCCTGAGGAGATAACTGATGGCGCTAAGTAAACCCTATGCCGATGTTCCCGGCACGACAATATTTGATGCTGACATGTCACGCAAAGGCTTTCATTTAAATCAGTTCTGCATGTCACTGATGAAAGCAGAAAACAGAGCGAAATTTAAAGCCGGAGAACGAGACTACCTGGATGAATGGAAAATGACAGAAGATCAAAAGCAGGCAGTGCTGGATCGCGATTACAATCGCATGATTTCCCTGGGTGGAAATATTTATTTCCTGGCAAAAATATTTTCGTCAGACGGCATAAGTTTCCAGGATGCTGCTTCAACGATGACGGGAATGAGTGTGGAAGAATATAAACAAATGATGATTGATGGCGGGCGTTCAGTTGAAGGCAATCGCTATAAAAATGAAAGTGGTGAACAGTAATGGCCCGAATCACAGCAGGCGTAGCAACTTCACATGTACCAGCCATCGGTGCTGCCATTGATAATGGTAAAACCCAGGATGCTTACTGGAAACCGCTGTTTGCGGGTTATGATTTCTCCAAGCAGTGGATCGCGAAGGAAAAGCCTGACGTTATCTTTCTGATTTACAATGATCACGCCAGCGCCTTTAGTCTGGACATGATTCCAACCTTTGCGATTGGAGTGGGTGAAAGTTACGCACCAGCTGATGAAGGCTGGGGGCCACGTCCGGTACCACGAGTAGAAGGACATCCAGATCTTGCCTGGCATATGGCTCAGTCAATTATTCAGGATGATTTCGATCTGACCATGGTGAACACCATGGATGTGGATCATGGTCTGACTGTTCCGCTCTCATTAATGTTCGGACAAGCAGAACAATGGCCCTGTAAAGTCATCCCATTTGCCGTTAATGTAGTGCAATACCCGGTACCCAGTGGTCAGCGTTGTTATATGCTGGGTAAAGCGATTCGTAAGGCCGTTGAATTATTTGACGAAGATTTGAATGTACAAATCTGGGGAACAGGCGGCATGAGTCATCAATTGCAAGGCCCACGCGCCGGACTGATTAACAAGGATTTTGATAACAGGTTTCTTGATCTGATTATTGATGATCCTGAAACCTTATCCCATGTGCCTCATATAGATTACATCCGGGAAGCAGGTTCGGAAGGCATCGAATTGGTGATGTGGTTGATTATGCGCGGTGCTCTGCATGATAAGGTAAATTGCTTACATCGTTTTTATCATGTGCCGGCATCCAATACGGCCGTTGGTCACCTGATACTGGAAAATACATAACAGAAATTTAAGTAATAAGAGGACGTGATATGAAAGTTTTACTTGTTGGGGCAGGAGCCTTTGGTATTAAACATCTCGACGGGATCAAAAATATCGATGATGTTGAAGTGGTTTCTGTGGTCGGACGGCAATTGGAAAAAACTCAGGAAATCGCAGATAAATACCATATTTCACATGTCACCACTGAGTTGACTGAAGCCTTGCAACAGCCAGGCATTGATGCGGCTATTCTTTGCACGCCAACCCAGCTACATGCTGCCCAGGCCATCCAGTGCATGGAAGCAGGGGTCAATGTTCAGGTCGAAATTCCATTGGCAGATAGCTGGGCAGATGCGCAGGCTGTTGCCGCTAAACAAAAGCAGACGGGTTTGGTCTGTATGGTAGGACATACCCGCCGTTTCAACCCATCTCACCAATGGGTGCATAATAAAATAACCGCAGGAGACCTAAAGATTCAGCAAATGGATGTGCAGACCTATTTCTTTCGTCGTACCAATATGAATGCGCTAGGTCAGCCCCGTTCCTGGACTGATCATCTGTTATGGCATCATGCGGCTCATACTGTCGACTTGTTTCAATACCAGACCGGCGAAGAAGTTGTTACCGCTAATGCTATTCAGGGGGCTATTCATCCGGAGCTGGGGATAGCTATGGACATGTCTATACAATTAAAAACGACATCTGGCGCTATCTGCACGCTGTCTTTATCATTTAATAATGACGGGCCACTGGGGACTTTCTTCCGCTACATTTGTGATAATGGTACTTATCTGGCACGTTACGATGATTTGTTTAATGGTAAGGATGAGCAAATCGATGTCAGCAAAGTTGATGTTTCGATGAATGGTATTGAATTACAGGACCGGGAGTTTTTTGCAGCCATCAAAGAAGGGCGTGAGCCTAATTCAAGTGTCGGCAAAGTGTTAGCCTGTTATAAAGTGCTTGATCAGCTAGAATCAACTATGGGCTGAATAATCGGCACTGAAGGCATCAGGCTCAGGTCTTACTGTTTTCCTGACGCTGCTCGCCATCGAGTTCCGACCATGGATGTGGAATTGTTTGCTGCTCAATATTTTTGAGTAATTCACAATTGTTGGTGCTTACAAAATCGTTTACTCGTTGCAGCCTATAGCGCTGCCTTTCAATTGCCGGCAGATTCCTCAGTACCCGCTTACTCCTGACTTTCTCCATAAGTAACTCGGCTTGCAGAGCTGCAACAGCCTGGATGTCTTCACTTGCCTCAGAGGCAGCAAAGACTGTAGCAAGTATGGATACCAGATATTCAATGCGCCTGCCAAAGATCAGCAAAGGTAACTGAGTTCTTGCCAGTCTCAACTGATAAAAGACATTCAGCCCGAGATAGCTCCATTTTTGTGCGCGCAGACAGGATTCTGCATAACGGGCATAGCTTTTAAGTGGTGTTGGCAAGAGTGCATATCGTGGCCGCCAACGCACTGGTACAAGACGTTTAGGCAAGGCAAATAAATCGGATAATGCATGCTTCAGAATCCACAACAACAGGCGCCAGGAGTCTTTTGCTGTCAGCAGTTTCAGTATTGCCTTTGTGCAACGGACAGGATGCTTGATAAAATTTCCGGGACCAAGATTTAATATACGTTGTTCCGGAGGCAGTGGATTTCCCTCAGCATTTTGATTAACTGAATCCAGCACACCCAATAAACCTGCCATATAAGTTGCAACGAAGTCAGATGTGAGCTCCCTGACCATGCCCAGAATAATCAGATCATTCTGACCTTCCACTATGCTAAAGGCATGCGCCGTAGTCCGCGTTGAGCTGATTCGCGATTCTTGATTAAAGCTGCGACCACCAACAACACTTTCTGCGCAGATCAGCGATTCAAGCAGGGAGCCTGCTGCTGCAGATTTGGTGATATCACGCAAGCCTGACAAATTGACACGTTGCTGGTTTTGCTGCAAAGACAAATGACACAATGAGCGCGACTGCAGGGCGCCGCCCAGAATTCTGCCGATTGCCATTTGTGGAAGTTCATGACTGGCTACGCTGCCACCGACACCATCGCGTTGCTGTGCATAATTAACTGCATCGCGGGCATACATACGCTGGAAACCAGCCGACATGGATGAAAGCATGCAACGCCCCATGGCCAGACTATAGAACAATACCTCCAGACCGTCTGCTTCGATGTATTGACTACGGGGAATGGGGAAATTGTCAAAACTCAGTCGTGAGTTGATATTACTCTGAAAGGCTTCAGTACCGGATGCCATACAGCTAAAGCTATAGTCATTGTGGGCATCTTTTTGGATGTCGGTTTCAGGAAGCTCAATAACAAAAAGCCCAAGCTGTCGAGATTCCTTGCCAAGTCTGGCCACTACTGCCAACAGGCCGCCATGCACGGCGCTGGTTATATAGAGTTTATTGCTGTCACCAGCGGCAAATAATCTCCAGCAATCGTTTACTTCATCGAGTTCGGCATAGGCGCTGACTTTTTTAGCATTTACCCCGACTTTGACTTCAGTCAGCGCAAACGCCATCAGGCGTCCTTCTGCCAGCATGGGTAGAAAAAGAGATTTTTGTTCAGCATTACCATAGGCAAGTAAGCCGCCAGCGCCGATAGTCAATTGCCCTGATAATTCAACAGCCAGACCACCGAGACCATTGGCAGCTAAATCTTCTTCCAGTTCGGCCAGGTCCCGGTATGCCGAACCGGCTCCGCCGAATTCCTCAGGAATGGTATAGCCATAAACTTTATATTCGTTGACTGACTTGCGAAGCTCGGCAGACAGTTTTCCGTCGGCAGTGAAGGCCGTACCCTGAGTTAAGCAGGATTTTGCAGCGTCCAGTATCTGCTCTTTAACCTGCTGACTTGCCGGCGTGATAGCAGTCGGGATCATCTCAACACATTCCGGTTGAGGGCCATAGATTAAACGCTGAACCAGACTGCGAGAGGGAGAGCCGTGGTGAGCCTCGGCGGCTTTTTCCGAAGATTCCAGTGCTGCCAGCTCATCCGCATATTCATTGTTGCCCGCAGATCGAAGGGCACGAACACTGATTGAGTCACTGTTATTTTCTGCTGCTTCTTTAGACATATAGAATTTCTCTATGGCAGTTCAGACTGAAAAGTTTTTTTAAATAAGGTCGAGAGAGGCTGCAAAGATAATGATGAAAGCAAGGTAAACAAGTTAACTGATTACTGCAGATGCCATACTTCAGAAAATTTCTGAAGTGTGGCATCCGGTGAAGATCACTGCGCCCTTGTTTAAACTGCAGCAGCCAGTTTTGCCTTTGCCTGATTAAGTCCCAAAACGATCAGGGCAACGGCTGCAATCAGTGAGCCGCAGGCCATAAAGACTGCAACGGTCTGCAAGCCCAGGCCTGCCTGAAACATATAGCCGGCAATAATTGGTGACAAGAATGCACCGCCACGACCCACACCAATGACGAAGCCCGTCGCCGTTGCCCTGACATGGGTAGGGAAAGAAGTTGCCATTAAGGCATACAGACCGACCACACCCGCATTGGTAAAGAAGCCAGCTGATCCGGCTGCAATGGCCAGGGCGCTAAGCTCCGTGTAGCCACTGCCAAATAAAATAATCATGGGTACAGATATGAACATCGCGCCGATTGTCAGCCAGCGCATGCTGTAGCGCATGGCGATCAGACCAAAAATAGCGCCGCCGATGGCACCGCCCATGTTGGCCCAAACCAGTACGCCCCCGGCTGTGCTCGGGTTGTATCCCATATCAACTACGATAACTGGTACCCATTTAAGGATGAAATAGAAGGTCGCAATATGTGCAAAGTAAGCCAGGGTAATCAGGATGGTTTTTTGTACCAAGGCAGGGCTGAAGATATCACTAATTTTGTATGCCTTTTCGGCAGCAGTTTGCACAGGCAGGGAGTCAATTACTGGTCGGCCCATTCTTTTGAAGGTCTTATTAATAGACTCAAGTGCCCCTGGAGGTTGTTTGTCGGTTAAATAGGCTGGCGACTCGGGGATGGAAAACCAGACCAGTGGAATAAAACATGCTGTGATAATGGCTCCAAATTCAAAGACGATGGTCCAGTCATTATCGACCAGTAATCTGGAAGTTATTGCGCCACCTACTGTTGCTCCAACCGGATAACCAATGGCCATTAGTGCAACGCATAAATTTCGTCGTCGTTTATTGGAAAATTCTGCTACGGTTGCATTGGTGGCAGCCAGCATGCCTCCAATACCCAACCCGGTAAGTATTCGCAAGAGAGACAATTCCACAATAGAATTCGCCATTGAAGCCATGCTCATACCAACCACCATCAAACATAGACAAAGCAAAATGGTATGACGGCGTCCGATTTTATCGGCGAGTCCCCCCAGTGTTATGGAACCGATACACATACCCAGAAGTTCCATCGACAGGACTATGCCCAGCGCTCCTGACTGCAGCCCCCAGGCTGCAACGATTCCCGGCGAGGCAAAACTGATGGACAGTACGTCAAAACCATCCAGTGCATTCAATCCGATTGTCATGGCTACAGCTATAATCTGAGCTGCCGACATAGGACTGTTGTTCATTATTTCTCTGGGATCCTGGCTCATCATATCCTCACTCGTTCAGTGTTATTTTTATTATCTTGTATTTAATTCCAGCAAAGCGCTTTTCACGATTTTCCCGTTGGCATTGCGGGGCAAAGCATCAATAAAGCTAACATACTTAGGTAATTTGTAACGTGCAAGCCGTCCGTCCAGACTTTTAATAATCTCATCTGCATCCGGTTTAGCCTTGGGGTCAACAGCCACAAGAAACAGGTGTCCGACTTCTCCCCATTTCTCATCCGGCTGGCCGACGACGGCACATTCCTTGATTGCGGGGTTATGTGCCAATATGGCCTCAATTTCACCTGGATAGACATTTTCACCGCCAGAAATATACATATCTTTGAGGCGGTCAACGATCCAAAAATAGCCATTCTCATCACAGCGGGCTATATCACCGGTACAAAACCACTCATCAGCAGTAAAAATTTTGGCGTTCTCTGTGGGTCGTCGCCAGTAACCTGATGTAATGTTGGGCCCACGTAACTGTAATTCGCCGGATTCACCATTTATGCATGGATTTCCATCAGCATCCATAATGCGTGCTTTAACCCGGGAGGTTGTGATTCCGGTAGAGCCTGGTCTTTGTGCAATTAAATCTATATCAGCGGGCATACCAAAAACAGTACCTGCTTCACTCATACCGAAACCGTTAACTACCGGGACGCCATCTTTAAGCCAGGCTTGAATTTTGGCTTCGGCATAGGGAGCCCCGCCGGTAAATATTGCGGTCAGCCCGCTTAATTTCTCAGGCGAATAGACTGCTTCTGCACGGATCAAATCAGCCATAACGGGGACGCAGAAATAATGGCTGATACCTAGTTCAGGGTCAGCCAGGCGATTGAAGGTTCTTGCAGGCTCGAAACCATCTGAAACAACAAAGGTGCCGCCCTGTAACAAGGCAGGACGGATGGCTGTTATGAGCCCGATGATGTGAAACATCGGCGCATCACTCATCATTACGCTGTGATTTTGTACTCTGCCGAGCAAACTGAAATTAATAGCCGTCTCGGCGATATTGTTTTCACTTAACAGGGCACCTTTAGGGCGTCCGGAAGTCCCGGAGGTATAGAGAATCAAAGAGGGAAGTGAGTCATCGATTAAGCGATAGGGCAATGGCTCATGTGCGCTCAATTGCTCTAAAAAAGTTTCAAGAGCAAGGCCTTCAATTCCCGTCTGCGCCAGTAATTCATCGCCAATAATTAATTTAGGCTCGGCATCGTCAAGCAATGCGCTGATTTCAACAGCGGTAAGACGCCAGTTAAGAGGAACATAAATTGCACCAATACGAGCACAGGCAAGATGCAGGGCTATCAGTTCAACCCGGTTTTTTGCCAGGCACACGACCCGGTCTCCTGCTACTATGCCGTGACTTTCCAGAGCGCTTGCGCATTGACCACAGCACAGGTCCAGTTGGCTATAAGTCCAGTATCGCTCGCGAGGCAGGTCTATAGCCGCCACTCGCTCAGCCTGATACTGTGCATTAAAAGCTAATAGATCTACTGCTCCTCTCACTTAAATTACCCGTGGCTCAAGTTTTTTTTTGTTTGCTGGTGTCATAAGTGCCGAGACCAGGCTTATAGGATTTTTCATCTATAAACTGTCGGATACCTTCCTTGCGGCCTTCATTATCATAGCTGTTTGCCGCTTCCTGGGCGCGAACCAGATAATCTTCGGCGTTGTCATAGGTCATTTCCTTAACGCGACGCACTGCATCTTTGGTAGCCTTCAAGGCGACCGGGTTTTTTTCCAGTAATATATTGCACAGGTCAGTCACACGTTGTTTCAACTGATCTGCTGGCACGGCTTCGTTAATCAGTTTCCACTCTGCGGCTTTTCTGGCATCAATATTTTCACCCGTCATGGCATGGTACATGGCGTCTCGCATAGACATCAGATCAATGGCTACTTTGGTAGCTCCACCGCCCGGCAAAATTCCCCAGTTGATTTCACTCAGGCCAAACTTGGCATCTTCAGAAGCTATGGCGAGGTCGCAGGAGAAAAGTGGTCCGTAGCCGCCGCCAAAACACCAGCCATTAACCATGGCTATAGTAGGCTTCTGATACCAGCGCAGTCGCCGCCACCAGCCATAGGACTCACGCTGAGCTTTACGGGTGCCGCCAAGACCGGTGGCTTCAACTTCACGGAAATATTCCTTAAGGTCCATGCCGGCTGTCCAGGCACTGCCTTCGCCGGTGAGCACCAATACTCCAACATCATCCCTGTATTCGAGTTCATCCAATACTTCCATCATTTTTCGGTTGAGCGCCGGGCTCATGGCATTGCGTTTTTCCGGGCGGTTGAAACTCACCCAGGCTATTCGGTTTTCGATCACATAAGCGACTGGATCACTCATAATAGTTCCTCATAAGACTTGATTGTGGCTTACAGCTTTATTCAGGCTGCTGTTTAAATAGGGAAGTGTCCGGGTTTTGTTTCCAGGGTTATCCAGCGTAGCTCCGTGAAAGAATCGATACCGGCTTTGCCTCCAAAGCGACCATAACCAGAAGCGTTGACACCTCCGAAGGGCATTTGCGCCTCGTCATGGACGGTTGGGCCGTTTATATGGCACATGCCTGATTTAATGCGACGTGCTACCGATAAACCGCGTGCTGTGTCCCGTGTAAATACAGCTGAAGATAGCCCGTATTCTGAATCATTGGCCAGTTCAACGGCATGGTCTTCGTCTTTGGCACGGATGACGGCTACAACAGGCCCAAAACTCTCATCGCGGAATAATTTCATGGATGGTGTCACTTTGTCGATAACAGTAGCCGGCATAAGTACGCCTTTGGATTCTCCGCCATTGGCCTGGACAGCACCTTGCGACAGGGCATCTGCAACCAGCGACTCAACGTGAGACACGGTTTTCAAATCAACCACCGCTCCAAGTGGAGTCTTGCCTTCTCTTGGATCACCAACCTTCATGGTGGCGACTTTCGCAGAGAATTTCTGCATAAATTCATCTGCGATGCTTTCTTCCACAATCAATCGTTCAGTGGACATGCAAATCTGACCCTGGTTCATAAAGGCGCCAAAGGCTGCGGCAGCGACTGCCTCATCGATATCGGCATCTGCCAGCACGATCATCGGTGCTTTGCCGCCCAGTTCGAGCAGTACAGGCTTGAGGTTTTCAGCAGCTCGTTTGGCAATAATTCTGCCTACGGCGGTGGAACCAGTGAAATTAATTCGTCGTACAGCAGGATGATCGATCATGGCGCCGACCACATCGCCGGCATCTTCTGGCGCATTGGATATCATATTGACGATACCATCACCCAGTCCGGCTTCAATCATTGCCTCAATAATCAAAGCATGCGTACGAGGGCAAATTTCTGATGCCTTTAGTACCACGGTATTACCACAGGCGAGAGGAACCGCAATGGCTCTCATGCCGAGAATAATAGGCGCATTCCAGGGTGCTATGCCTAATACCACACCGGCAGGTTCACGAACCGCCATGGAAATACAGCCAGGTTTGTCGGAAGGAATGACTTCACCGTTGATTTGCGTGGTCAAAGCCGCAGCTTCCCGTAACATGGAGGAGGCCAGCATCAGGTTAAAACGTGCCCAGCCTTCAGTTGCGCCGATTTCATTCATCATGGCATCAACAAAATCATCACTGCGGGCATCAAAGGCATCGGCGGCTTTGGAGAGTAGTGCGCGACGGGCATTTGGACCCAGCGCTGACCAGGCCGGCAGGGCTTTGGCTGCGGCTTCTACTGCAGCCTGAGCATCCGCTACTGATGCCGCTGCCGCAAGCGTTGCTTCTTCACCGGTAAGTGGGTTCAATCGGGTAAACTGTTTTTTGGCTTCGCGCGGCGCTCCGCCGATGCTTAAAGAAACTGATGTTGTCGTCATGAATTTGGTCCTTTTTGTTGAAAGTAAATATTATATTTTAAATTAAAGTTGACATTATGAAATGATATGCATAATTCGCAATGTCATACTTATTCGTTTGGTAATTACAACTAGCCAGTTACCCGGAAATATAACCATAAAAGTGCAATCACAGCGAACACCACTATCATCGACAGACTCCATATCCTGAGTACAGGTCCTGGTTGTTCTTCTAGCGGAATGTCTTTTGAAAAAATGATCACATGATTAAAAAGTGCAATGATTGGAGTGATAATAAAACCCGTTGCAGTGACAAAATCTATGAACTCGGTAAAGGAGCTCATCAGGAGGTAATAGACAGCGCCGACCAGAACAAACAAAAGAATAAACAGGATTGAAAACAGATTGCTTTCTTTGTAGTTTTCGCCGATTTTTGGAAAAAGTGATTCAGCAATGTTAATAATCAATCTTGGAAAGGCATCAACCAGAGCCAGCAGGGTAGAGTACATAACGGCAATAATAGTGGCTGCTATAAGCACAAAAACCCAGTTTCCTATGGTGCTGGTAAATAGACCAATGATCTGGACTGAAAATCCAACACTGTCATTGGCAATGGTTTCGCCCTGCCCACTGATGACGATATAGCCAAGCAACACAAAACAAACGGCCAGAAAAATTGAAGCGCCGTAACCTATATGAAAATCAAAGTCGGCTTCCTTTTTAGTGAACTGAATACCATTGTTATTTTCCTTGCGGGCCAGTACCCAGTTGGAGAGCATAATGGCGCCGATAATTCCGGTCGGCATCCAGCCAGCCACACCAACCAGGAAAAAAGTCGTGCTGCGATCAAAAGCTAATTCACTGATCGGTTCTACCCCTGAAAAATCAATACCAAATACCGCAATTACTGTCGCGATTAAAGTAGTAATACAAAAACCTATGACCAGAATTTTGCAAAATGATTCCAGGGCCTGATATTTACCAATCGCCAGAATGACCATGGTTACAAAGACCAGAATCATTGAAAACATGGTGGCATCCATATTCAATCTGAAGACATTTAGAATTATTCCGCTGGATACCAGGGCTGCGGCTGAAGTTGCGACTGTTAATTCAATTAAGACAAGCGCCAATAAAATATAAAGGAACCACTTGCCTCTTTTTGCATAACCATCGACTACAGTTTGACCGGTAATGGCTGCATAACGGGAACTAAAAAGAAAAGCCGGGTACTTGGCCATACAAACCAGTACCACCAGTAGCACCATGGTTAAACCGTAAGTCGCACCTGCTCGAGTAGATTGCACGACATGGGAAGTTCCCACTGCAACTGCGGCATAAATCAAACCTGGGCCCAGATTATTTTTAATAGTATTAAGCATATTTATTCCAGTGTTTATCTTTTTATTATCGGAAGCTATTAGTAGGGCAAATTAGAACATAAAGAACAGAAAATATTCAGCAGTTAAGTGTTTTTTGCTTATTAACTGGCTGAGGTCTTGATGGTATTTGCAGCAAGTCGTCCCGATAGTACGCAGCCTCCTAAAAAAGTTCCTTCCAGGGATCTGAGGCCATGCACGCCACCACCGCCAAATCCCGCAGCTTCACCAACCGCAAAGAGGCCAGGAATCGGGTCACCACTATCAGTCAGAACACGTGAACCCAGATCAGTTTGAATGCCCCCCAGTGTTTTTCTCGACAGAATATGTTCTTTAATTGCAATCAACGGGTAAGCTGCTGGATCGTCAATTTTACGATTAACGCAGGTTCTGAACTTATCCAGGGGGTATTTTCTGATCAGTTTAATGAGTTGTCGTTGTTTGTCGGTAGATTGGATAGGCTCGTCTGCGGAAGCGTCGTAAGCTTTAATGGTTCTTGCAATTTCCTGGCGATCAAGAGGAACATCCTGGTTATGTGCCTGCATTTTTTCCGTCAGTTCGTCGACTGAATTAGCCATGATAAAATCTTCACAGTTCGCCAGCATGTCATCAACCAGACCGCCCGCGCCCATCAGGAAGCCTTTCAGAAAGCGATATACTTTCTTCTCTCTAAGAGCCGGATTGTGTTCGGAGCCGGAAATAGCTAACTCTCTGACAGCAATTTTCCTGTTTAATACCTGCCAGGAATATTTGTGTTCCTGTTTGCATACTGTCTCAATAATACGCCGTGCATCAAAACCGCCCACCAGAGGTTCGGGTCCAAAGCGCCTTCCCTGGCTATCCAGCCATAGCGCTGTTTTCGATGAGATAATACTCAAGCCGTGATTCGGCATTCTTGGCTTGGGATGTCTGACTCCACCTGAATAGAGCCATTGTTTGTTCATATGTGTCAGATTGGCGCCGATATTTTCAGCAGCATCATGCAGGAGTCCATCGGCATAAGGGTGGGAGCCGTTTAGAATAATCTCGGGAGCTTCTCCCCAGGGTTTATACCAGTTGGCCTTGATACGATCGATACTGCCGCAAATTCCACCCGATGCGATAATGGTACTCTCAGCATTGACTAAAAAGTCCTGGCCCTTTTCTTCATCAACACCGCGTAAACCGACTACACGTGCATCATGTTTTTCGATTGTTGTTACTTTGTGTCTGAACATGATGCTCAGATTAGCTACATTTCGATGACTGAGAAGCTTCCCAACCAGAGTGTCTGATAAGCCCTTGCCGGAACCCCACACAATATGAAAGCGGGGCACGGAGTTGCCTGCATATTCGGCGCTTTTTCTCTCTACCCAGTTGACGACGGGCAGGAAACGTATGCCTTGTTTACGCAGCCACTTGTAACCAAGTTCAGTGCAGTTGTTGACGTAGTATTCTGCCCATTGCCTGGGCCAATGGTCCGCTTCATTAAACTCTGCATAGGCTAGCCAGTCCTGCAAGGCCAGAGCAGGGTTGTCACTAATGCCTGTCCAGCGTTGTTGAGCAGTTCCAACAAAGAACATGCCGCCAAAGGATTCCCTGGCCAGGCCGCCAAAATTTTCGCGTATATCCCTATCCAGCAGCAATACCTTCTTGTTGGAATCGAGTAATTCCAGTGCAGCTACAATTCCTGCAAGGCCGCCGCCTGCAATGACAACATCGGTTTTGTAAGTTTGTACTGGATTCAAAATTGTCTTCTCAGGCAGGAGCATCATACATATTTACAAATTCCCAGGCTGATGATTCAGAACCACGGGCACTGTCGATTTCTATCAAAATCGGTTGATCTGCATCGATGGCAGAAGCCAGTACCGGTTTTAATTCGGTGGGTGTCGTAACGCGTACACCTTTGATGCCAAAACTTTCCGCCAGTTTTACAAAATCCGGGTTTTGAAGCTCAGAACCTATATGCCGACCACCAAAGCCGTTATCCTGATCTCGCAATACATTGCCATAAGATTTGTTATTAAAGACCAGAGTGATCAAGCCAATTTTGTATTGAGCAGCGGTCGCAAGTTCCTGCATACCAAACATAAAGCCTCCATCGCCGTTAACGGAGACAACTGCTTTGTCCGGATTGGCAACCTTGACACCTAAAGCGGTTGGAAAGCCAAAGCCCAGCGTGCCCTGAAAGCCTTCTGACACATAGGTTCTGGGCTCATAGATTGGCATTCCGCCAATCCAGCTGGCGAAGCCCATTTGAGAGAGCTCAGGTACAAAGAAACCATCACGTGGCAGCACTTCGCGTATGCTCGCCAGGTAATCCATCTGTGGCTGAACCTTGCTGATTAATTGCGCAGCTTTGGTCTTGGCTTCAGCTATTTCAGCCTGACGATTTTTATCGGGCTTAATCTTGCTTTCCAGTTCAGAGATCAGTGCAAGGGTGCCATCAGCAGAATCGGCTATCAGGGCTATATTGGGAATAAAACGGTTCATTTCAGCCGGGTCAGAATCAATACGAATCAGAGTTCTGTTATCGTTGGGACGATCCATATAGCTTGAGCCGCTTATCCAGCGCATATAAGGCATTTCAAGCCTGGAACCAATGCCCACAAGCAGGTCGCAGTCTTCCCATAGCAGTCTGGCGGCAACCGGAGTAACTCCCAAAGGATGGTCATCCGCGACAATGCCGCGTCCACTACGAAATGACATGACAGGGCAGTTGAGTAATTCAGCTAAAGCGCGTACTTCTTCAGAAGCATGCTGAGCACCTGAACCACACATCAGCATCGGTTTTTTTGCAGCGCTGATTAATTTGGCAGCGGCTTTCAGTTGGTCGGGATCAACTTGCGGGCGCAGGATGGTTTTATTGCCTTCGGTAATGTCGATTTCCTGAGTGTTTGCCATGGTATCCCAGCACATTTCTACCGAGACAGGGCCGGGTCTGCCACTTTGCAGGGTTTGAAAAGCCTGATTGATAATTACGGAACTGCGCCGGACATCATCAATTCTGACAGCATCCTTAATGATGGTTTTCAAAGTACCGGTCTGATTAACGAGTTCATGCAGATGTCCGCGACCACTGCCTACATAGGAAGAGGGGACTTGACCGGTCAGGCAAAGCACTTTTGAGCAATTGCCCATGGCGGTACACAAAGCTGCCGTGGCATTGAGTACACCAGGGCCAGGTACTACTGAAAAAGCTGCCGGTTTGCCGGTGGATTTTGCCTCACCCATGGCCATGTAGGCAGCGGCCTGTTCATGTCTGGGCACAATGGTTTCAAAACCTTCGCGTCCAAAGGCATCAAAGATAGGGTAGATTTGTGCCCCGGGGATTCCATAGACCCGGTTTATGCCGTTTGCCTTTACGGCAAGTGCCATTGCGTCGCCGCCTGTCATAGTTTTTTTCATATTTAAGCTTTCACTCCGGGTAAGCTTTGTTCTTCATCACTTATTTCATACTCGGTCACTGTTAATTTATCTGTAAGCTCTTCCAGTAATTCGTAAAGCAATTCCAGCTTTCCGTAACCAAAGACTTCGGTTATATGTGCATAGCGCGCTTCTGATTGTGGAGCCATCAAATCGACCAGTTTTATACCTGACTTACTCAGGCTTATCATGGAGCGACGCTGATCCTTGTCGGATATTCTCCGCTCCACCAGTTTTCTTTTCTCCAGGTTTTGAATAATTCTGGACAGACTGGGTAACAATAAAAAGCACTGCTCGGATAAAGCTGTCATTTCCACTTCGGGATTGTCTGAATCTATGGCATCAAAGAGTGCTCTTAACACACGCCATTGTTGTGTCGAGATATCGTGCTGGCGAAGATGCGGGGTGAAATTTTTCATCACAGCCTCTCTTGCACGCAAGAGGGACATGGGTAAAGAGCGTCTGAATTCTCTTATTGGCATTTAGATTTGCTCATCCGCCACGCTGTTTTTAAGAATTCCAATACCTTCAACTTCAACTTCAACCGTGTCGCCCGGCTTTAAATATTTGGGTGGATCAAAGCGGGCACCCGCACCATTTGGCGTGCCTGTGGCAATCACATCGCCGGGTTTTAATTCAGTAAAGGTTGAGAGGTATTCGATAATAAAAGCTATCGGGAACATCATGCTTGCAGTTGTATCATCCTGACGGGTTTCACCGTTAACTCGCGTACAAATCCGCATGTTTTCATAATTTTCTGCCGTGAATTCATCGGCACTGACCATCCAGGGGCCTTGTGCGCCGGAATGAAAAAAGTTCTTACCCTGCGTGACATTGAATTTGGCATGTCGCACCCAGTCCCTGATGGTGCCTTCATTCATAATGGTCAGGCCGGCAATATGCTGGTAGGCATTTTGCTTTTTAATACGACGGCCACTCTTGCCAATGATGACGACAATTTCACCTTCATAGTCCAATTGCTCGGATTCTGGCGGGCGTAACAGAGGCTGGTCATGACCTGTAAAGGAATCAGCAAAACGGATAAAAACGCTGGGGTTTGCAGGTGCTTCAGAACCATCTTTATATTCGGCATTGCGGTTGGCGTAATTGACGCCAATACAGAGAATTTTGCCCGGCGCTGTAATCGGAGGGAGCAGGGTAAGCCCTTGCAGGGGTATTGCAGGCGCATTTCCTAACTCAAGGGAGTTTAATAAATCGCCTTCAATGGCGGCTTTCAGGCTTGGAGCAAGGTGGCTCAGGTCTACAACAGCATCTCCAGTCGTTCCTGCAACTACGGCACCCCAACTACTCTTTCCCGAGTTTACATAACTTATAAATCGCATTATCTGCCTCTTGGTATACAATTGGACGATATTTATTGAGAGCTAGAATATAATTAACAAGTTAAATTGTAAACCTTTAAATTCCGCTTAAAAATGCTAATTTAAGCTTTATTTTAGATAAAATTGACATAAAATACTTAACACGTTATGTTTATCGCTTTAGCTATCGGAGAATGCAATGTCTGAATTAGATGCCAACAAGAAGCTAGCCAGTGCCTATTTAGAGCGCTTTGCAGCTAATACTACGACGCATTTTATTAATGGCCAATGGACTTCCGCCCAGGGTATAGAAAGCTTTGATAATTTAAGTCCGATTGATAATGCCAGCCTGGGTAAAATAGCTTCAGGCAATGCTGCCGATGTTGATCTTGCCTGTCTGGCGGCCCAGGCAGCATTTCCGGCCTGGCGTGATACGCCTGGTGCGGAAAGAAAAAAAATTCTTAACCGCTTTGCAGACCTGTTAGTGGAAAGATCAGAAGAAATCGCCCTGGTAGAGAGTAGTGATTGTGGTCAGGCCATCCGCTTTATGAAGCAGGCTGCTGTACGTGGTGCGGCCAATTTTCGCTTTTTTGCGGAAAAGGCCCCGGAAGCAAGCAATGGTCAGTCTTTGTTCCAGCCTGAACACACCAATATTACCCTGCGCACGGCTATTGGCCCGGTTGCCGTTATTACCCCCTGGAATACACCGTTTATGTTGTCAACCTGGAAAATAGCACCGGCCTTGGCAGCAGGATGCACAATTGTGCATAAACCTGCGGAATTTAGTCCGCTGACAGCCAAGATACTGGCCGAAATAAGTAAAGACGCAGGTATTCCGGATGGTGTCTGGAACATGGTCAATGGCTTCGGAGAAACCGTCGGCAAAAGCCTTACCGAACATCCTGCCATTAAAGCTATTGCCTTTGTGGGAGAAACCCAGACGGGCGTGCACATTATGAATCAGGGTGCTGCAAGCTTAAAACGTCTGCATCTGGAATTGGGTGGCAAGAACCCTGTACTTGTCTTTGATGATGCGGATTTTGAAAGAGCCCTGGATGCCGTCGTATTCATGATTTACAGTTTAAATGGGCAGCGTTGTACTTCCAGTAGTCGCTTGCTTGTTCAATCGGGAATTCGCGAGCGCTTTCTTGAGGCGCTCAAAACCCGGGTCAGTAATTTGCGGGTCGGTCATCCACTGGATCCTGATACTGAAGTTGGTCCGCTGATTCATTCCACTCATTGCGAAAAAGTCATGAGTTATATGGATTCAGCTAAAGATGAAGGGGCAACTATTGCAGTGGGTGGCGCACGTTTTACAGATGATAAGGTCAGTCCTGATGGAAACTATGTGCAGCCTACTTTGTTCACCGGCGCCAATAATTCGATGCGCATTGCACAGGAAGAAATCTTTGGGCCCGTATTGACAGAAATTAGTTTCGATACGGAAGAGCAGGCCCTGGCTATTGCCAATGATACACCCTATGGCTTGACTGCCTATGCCTGGACCAGCGATCAATCCCGGTCCATGCGACTGGCGCACAAGATCGAAACGGGTATGTTGTGGATCAATTCTGAAAACAATCGTAATTTACCGAGTCCATTTGGCGGAATTAAATTGAGTGGAATTGGTCGTGACGGCGGCGATTACAGTTTCGAGTTCTATATGGAAACCAAGAATATCTGTATGGCTCATGGTACGCATCGTATCCCGCAACTGGGTAAATAAAACAGCAGCTCAGCGCGACAGGAGTAATAATTCTTATGGCTCATTTTGTATTGGAATATTCAGACAATATTGACAAGGATACGCTTGCCGTACAGACGCTTTTCGCGAATCTTCATCAGGCTGCACTTGATACCGGTTTGTTTCCTTACAAGGGGATACGTAGTCGGGCCTATGCCAGCCACGATTATCGTATGGCCGATGGCAATCCCGAACATATCTTTGTGCACCTGAGTGTACTTTTGGGTGCCGGCCGTAGTCTGCAAGAGCGTGAGTTGGCGGCCAGATCGTTTTTTTCTGTACTGGAAAAACATTTTTCCAGTAGCTTTGAACAAAGAGGTGTAGCTCTGTCATTTGAAATGAAAGAACTCGAACCGATATTAAAGTTCAATAAAAACAATATTCAGGATTTTCTGGAATAGCAAAGTAATAATCGCTTGTATCAATCATTAAAAATTGAATGAAGGACCAGGACAGTGCCGACCCTGACACAAGAACAGATACAGAGCGCAGCAGATAATCTGTTTGCTGCTGAAAAACAGCGCCAACAAATTCCTGCCTTGACGGCAAGCTTTCCTGCTATGGATATGGAAGACGCCTATGCAGTGCAGTCAGCGTGGGTGCAAAAGAAAATAGCCGCCGGTGATAGCATTATCGGATACAAAATAGGCCTGACATCCAGAGTGATGCAAAGGGCGATGAAAATTGATACGCCGGATTTTGGTGTACTGCTGGAATCCATGAGTTTTCAAAATAACTCGGTCATAAAAGCCAGTGATTTTATTGATCCTAGAATTGAAGTTGAACTGGCCTTTGTTCTGAAAAAAAGATTGTTTGGGGAAAACCTCAGTATAGAGGATGTACTCGAAGCAACAGATTATGTCGTTCCATCCCTCGAGCTTATAGCAGCGCGCAGCTATCGGGTTGATCCTGATACAGGTTATGTACGAACGGTTATGGATACCATTGCCGACAATGCAGCGAATGGAGGTATTGTTACCGGTGACAGGCATTTCAATCCTGATGAAATTGACATGCGCTGGAGTGGAGCCATTTTATATAAGAATGGTGTTATTGAGGAAACCGGACTGGCTGCAGCGGTAATGGATCATCCTGCGAATGGTATCTGTTGGGTAGCCAAACGTTTTGCTCCGCACGGCATTGCTCTGGAGGCTGGCCAGATTATATTGTCCGGCTCCTTTACTTCACCAATTGTTGTTAAGGCGGGTGACCTTATACGCTGTGATTTTGGCCCACTGGGTGAGATCAACTGTCGTTTTAACTAACTACTTTTTGCAAAGCACTGTCTTTCAGTACATTTGAAATTTATACAGGTCGACTATGAAAACACCGCTCAACAACTTCAAAAAAAGCCTTAAAGCAGGTAAGCAGCAATACGGTTTCTGGCTGGGTTTATGCAGTCCTCTATCGGCAGAAATCTGTGGTCTCTGTGGATATGACTGGTTACTCATTGATGGTGAGCATGCGCCTAATGATCTGCATAGCATAAAGTCGCAGTTATTAGCGATTGACAATACACCCACGCATCCAGTCGTCAGAATCGTTGAAGGTCAAACTGCCCTGATTAAACAGGTTCTGGATATTGGAGCCCAAACAATACTGGTACCAATGGTAGAGTCGGCACAACAGGCTGAACGTCTTGTAAGCGCCATGCATTATCCGCCACGAGGCAACAGAGGGGTAGGAACTGCCCTGGCACGAGCAGCACGCTGGAACCGGATTGAAAATTATTTTACTGAAGTGGATGAGCAGCTCTGCCTGCTTATCCAGGTAGAGTCAGTTACTGCGTTGGAGAATCTGGACGATATTTTAAAGGTCGAAGGTATCGATGGTGTGTTTATTGGTCCGGCAGATCTGGCTGCTTCAATGGGCCATCTGGGCAATCCATCCCATCCGGAAGTTATCGATGCGGTTACCGATGCAATCGGGAAAATTAAAAAGTCAGGCAGAGCCGCTGGAACCCTGGCAACCACTAAAACAATGGCGTCGACGTATGAAGCTGCCGGTGCACAATTTATCGCACTGGGGGTGGATACACTTGCGCTGGCCGACGCTGCATCGACAATGCTCAAAAATTTTCTGAGCGACGAGAAAGGCAATAACTCTGAACCAGGAAATGGCGCTTATTAAAGTATTGCTAGTGTTTTAGTTTGAATTTTTTTGTGGTTTAGAAGCCACCGTTTCTGTCATGCTCACCCTTCGATCTTTCCTGAATATTTTTCCGGCGCTGCGGAAC